>ERZ1066124.29-NODE-29-length-142105-cov-22.569433_pt1 | contig 142105 bp, 134 predicted proteins | sample MGYA00382771_ERZ1066124 | MGnify/ENA primary metagenome ERZ1066124 (study PRJEB33369, sample SAMEA5778354) | biofilm metagenome | biome: Industrial cooling water; feature: Water cooling tower basin; material: Biofilm | place: United Arab Emirates | collected... | reverse complement strand
GCTTACTCAATTTCGTTCTATTTTTCCAGCAAACTTTGCCGCCCTAGAAAAAAAGAGGGCAAGTTGCCCCCGTACTTTGAACCCACATAAATGAAAAATGATTGCTGTATGAAGTTTTGCTTAATAAGCCAGACCCATACTGCGCGTTGTTTCAGCACCCAGGTAAACCCGAATGCTGAGGAAGTCGGTCGGGCAAGCAGTTTCGCACCGCTTACAACCAACACAGTCCTCAGTGCGAGGTGAAGATGCGATTTGACCCGCGCGACAGCCATCCCAGGGAACCATCTCTAGAACGTCTGTTGGGCAAGCCCGAACACATTGTGTACACCCGATACAGGTGTCATAGATTTTGACCGTATGCGACATATTATGGAAGGCTCCAGATTAGTGCTTATGACTTGGCATCATCTGTGAGTTCTGAAAAGTCCACGATATACACCGTCTATTCTCAGAATCATTGCCTAGTTTACTCTGGGGTGTTGTTACACTCTTTCAGACAGTTGCAAAAGTTTAAATTGCGTAATGCGAAGGCGTTACAACTCGGCAGAACCAAAGACCATTTGCACGACGAATGGCTTTCCGCCTTCTTTGTGATAGCGATCAGCCCAGTTACGAAGAATGTCATCAAGTTCTGCGATCGCGCTCTCGATGCGATCATTCGGAATGTCCAATTCTTCCAACACTCGCATCACTTGCCCTTGTCGTTGCGCCCAGTCTTGCATCAAGCGGAAAAATCGCGCCGTGTCCTCGATCATGACGTAGGCACGTTCCTCCTGGTCGTCTGGAGAATACGACGCGCGAGTCAGCGCATAAAAGGGCATGCCCCACGGCGATTCGACGCGGGTAACGGTTCCAGAGTAGATTAAACGACGCTTGATATGTTCCGCTAAAGCTTCACTCAGCGGCATTCGTTGGTCTTCGGGGAGATCTTCTTGCGATCGCGCATGAAGGAATTCAATCAACTCCAGAAATTGAAAGGCGTTGATTAACTGCGCGTCGGGAAGATTGGGTGGAAGCTTTTGTTCGATTTGGCGCTTTTCTTCAGAAGTCAGACTGCTTCCCGGAACTCTTGATCGTCCAGGCTGCCACGGATAGTGTTCCATCCAGACGTACGGCAACTGAATCAAGTACCGAGGCTCTTGTGAACCTAACATTTTAAGTAACTTGCCTTCGGTGAGTGCTTGCCGGACTTCTTCAACGATCGCTTTGACTCGTTTCGGTTCAATGTGGTGCAGATGTCCCGTCATGCGGAGATTTCCATCTTGCTCCAGATAGGTCATATAGATGGCGCATTTTGCAGCAGTCGCGGCAGCATCTAAAAATGCACCGTGGCGATGTCCGCCAGTCCGCATCGCGCTAAAGGCGAGATACAACATAATCTGATCCATCGCGCTTGGACTGAGCAATTTGATCAGATCGAGGTCGTTTGTCATATCAAAGAAGCGCCACCGCTGAAACAAAGAACACGAAAATAGTCGAAACGGCAGCGAAGTTTAGTCTACAGCGAGAACTGTCAGGCGAACGTGAAGTTCGTTGTCTGTAGTCTAAAACTTCATCGTTAGGAAGCCGTTGCCAATTTTATCTTTATTCAACTGATAAAATTAGCTGTTTTGAACGTGCCCAACTTTTGCCAAGATTCAACAAATCGAATTTTAAGCTTTTGTTTCAAGGATGGAAAGCAATTCGGGGATTGGGGGCAGAATTGAGAAACGGAGGTCAACCTTCTAAATCAGTGACCTCCGTTTGAGAAGCTCGCGATTAGAACGGAAGCTACATAGGAGCTTGGAAAAAGTCGAATTCGGTCTCGATGCGTCCACTTCCTCGATGGGCAAGAATTTGTGGTTGTGAACCAGAAGCGTTTAACTGAGCGGCGGGGGAGAAACGCTCGGTGGCGTAGGAACCGATAGCAACTGCTCCGATGAGCCAGCTAAAGAGTGCAACCAAAGTTTGAGCGCGCATAATAGTACGTCCTCAGTGTGATATATCCCTTTACACGCTTTGGGTCATCACATCAGGACAAAATCGATGGCGAAACTCAGATTCGGTAGTCACACCTACTTGACAAAGAATCAATGTTAGTGTTCTTAATCTACGCTCAGAGCTTCTACTAAAATCCAATTTCCTGATTGATTATATTTACCTAGACCGTTCAGTACTTGTCCGGATTGGATTTTCTGAAGTTGGGCATCGATCGCGGCTTCTACGGTGACGATCAACCAAGTTTGCTCAGAATTGTCGATCGATCTCAAGGTATACTCTTGTACTGCTTTTCGTTCAAAAATTCCGCTGAAGGGCAGAGCGGTCTTGCTCGGAGGCTGAATCCAAGGTTTGGCGGGACATTCACCGCTGTTTGGGTAACTCTCTGGATGATTAATATAGTATCGTTGCCAGTGCTGCCATTCGGGGTGTGAAGGTGACAAATTGTACAGAGGGAAAATTGCGGCGGGAGCGACTGGATCGGTGACGAGGGCGAGTTGGAGCGATCGCACATCGAGATCACGCGGCTGACAGTTTTGTTCGATGCAGAGAGCGGCTGCCATTCCTGCGGCTTGTCCGATGCCTAGAACGACGGGCTGTAGACGGGTTGCGCCGTTTGCCATGTGCGTCACTGAGATGTTTTTTTCACAGACTAGGAAATTGTCAATCGCTTGGGGCACAAGGCAAGAATAAGGAATCGTGAACGGTGTGCCTGTCCAGCGTCCACCCCAGCGAATCGATTTCGGTTTGAGGGGAATATCGCCGCTCGGATAATGGTGATCGTTCGCGTAATTGCCGATCGCGATCGATTGACAGAAGTTTTCAGCGTATTCGCACCCGATCGCTTCGACTCGAAACGGTAACGGGGCGACTCGTCCTTTCGGGAGTAGGTCTTGTTCGCGGACTGTAGTGATTCCGATCAGGCGACGACTTTCTCGATAGTAAGGATGAAGCGCAAATGCACCTGTCGGAAAGGCATCTTCTGCAAGTCCGTAGCGGGTTCCGAGTTGGGATTGGATGAAGTGGGCGAAGGCGAGAGAATGATCTTTGGCTTCTTGGTGGAACTGGGTGCGGGTTTCTGGGTTCAGTAAGCGTTCTACCCCTTCGCCGTAATCGTTGCCGGAGATGGGCCAATTGATCATGAAGCGGTTTCCGGGTAAGCGTCCGTAATTGAGAAAGGTTTCGGCTCCATATTTTGTCCAAGCTTGCTCGAATTTGGACGGATCGTAGTTGGCGGGTTTGGGAATTTCGGGCGCGATCGCATTTCCAAAATCGCGCATTACGACAACCCAGGTCGGCGCTTGAACAGGATAAGTTTGGGTGAGTTCGTTGTGTTCGATCGGGGCGCTTGGTTCGTTGAATTCGGATTGCAGTTCCCAGCCCCAGCGGTAAGGGATATTTCCGAGTTCGAGCAGATCTCCGAGTTCGGTGGCATCGATCGTGATTTTTGCCTCGACTTTGACCGATTGGAACTCGATCGAGAGAATGCGATCGCTCTCTCTCAAAACTTTCTCCGGTGTTTCGCCTTGAATCCACTCTAAATTCGGCAAAGCCTTCACCCAATCGGCAAAGATTTCGGCTCCGATTCGTGCTTGGTATGTGAAAAAACTGACCCAAGCGTGATCTAATCGATCGGGCTGTCGCTGCTCTAATTCTCGTAAAAACGCACCCCAGATTCCAGTTTGAAAGGCTGCGAGTTCGTTACCATCGGGAGCGGTGACACCTGCACTGGTGAGCATTCCGCCTAACCAGGGAAATTCGCTGACTAAAATCGTTTTGGCTCCCCGCCTTGCGGCTTGGATTGCTGCGGCTGTTCCTCCGGTTCCGCCTCCCACAACCAGTACATCTGCAATCAGTTTCCGCATCGATCGTTCTGAGCTAAAAATCTTCTCAATCATCCCGGTGAATGGAGTTTTGAGCAAGCCTTTCTAGTCCCAAGGTGCGATCGCTGAAATCAGTTGATTAGTATTCTTTCGATAAATTAGAAAATCTTGATCGATCGTAAAAACAGAACTATTTGGATAAAGTTCTGCCATTCTTACCAAACAAGCATCTGCAAATGCCATTGGTACTGAGTTGTAGCGGATAATCAAGTCTGTGACAATCTGAACTTCAGGATCAAGCTGAAAGACAATCTGAACGTGCTTTCTATCGAGTAGATCTTTGAGAGTCTCAATTCCATTTCTGACACGCCTCAGTAGAAAGAATGCCTCTGATATGACGGCTTCACAAGTAATTAGAGGCGGCTGAATAGTTGCGAGTTCACCGATAACCCATTGATGATGTTGGTCTTGACGATTAATTAGGGCAACGATCGCTCCTGTGTCAAGAATGACCTGTTGACGCATTTTCTCCGTATCCTTTCATGTATTCGGGGTTGGTTGATAGATCGCTTACCCCTTCTCCTCGACCAACATACTCTCCTGCAACATTAAGGAACGATCGAGGAGTTTCAGAAGATTGAGAGAGCTTATTTTGAAGGCTGACGACCAGATTTAGAACGGTCTGCTGATCTTCGGATGAAAGCTGCTGTAAGCCATCGAGAACCTGTTTCTGAATTGAAGTTGACATAAGCTGCACCAAAATAGAAGTTTTCCTTCAGTTTATCTGAGGAAGCTGGACGGTTAGTGATAGAGTCTCGATCGACAAATCACCCATCAATTCAACTATGAAAGCCCAAGTGTTTCGCGGAGTGAATCAGCTTCAGTATGAAGACGTGCCGATGCCGGACATTGCAGCCGATGAAGTGTTGGTGCAGGTTCAAGTCGTGGGATTGTGTCAGTCGGATATTAAAAAGATTAAGTATCCCTTGCTAGAACCGCCTCGAATTTTTGGACATGAAACCGCAGGCACGATCGCGGCAATTGGAGCGGATGTGAAAGACTGGCAGGTTGGCGATCGCATTATCGTTCTGCATCACATTCCCTGTATGCACTGCGCGTACTGTTTGAATGAGAATTTCTCGATGTGCGACGTGTACAAGAACATTACGACAACTGCGGGATTTGTGCCGAGTGGAGGCGGATTTGCGGAATTTGTGAAGGTTCCGGGTCATATTGTGCGGAATGGTGGATTGATGCGGATTCCTGATGATGTGACGTTTGAGCAGGCGAGCTTTGTGGAGCCGACGAACTGCTGTTTGAAAGCGGTGAAGAAAGCGCAGATTCAGCCAGGGCAAACGGTTTTGGTCACGGGAGCGGGACCGATCGGGCTGATGTTCGTGATGTTGGTGAAATACTTTGGGGCAAGAGCGATCGCAACTGATCTCATCCCATCCCGAATTGAGAAAGCTCTGAAAATCGGAGCCGATGCTGCCTTTGATGCGCGTGCTCCAGAGCTATCGAGTAAAATTCAGGCAATCACTCAAGGAATGGGTGTTGATGTCAGTTTGCTGGCAGTTCCGAGTGATAAGGCGTTTTTTCAAGCGTTGGATTGCACTCGGAAAGGCGGGAAGATTCTATTCTTTGCAGAGTTTCCTGATGAGGTTGAAATTCCGCTGAATCCGAATGTGCTTTATCGGCGAGAAATCGATTTGATGGGCAGTTATAGTTCGTCGTATCGGGTGCAGGCATTAGCGGCGGATATCGTGTTTCAGCGGCGGATTGATGTTGATGCTTTGATTAGCGATCGCTTTCCCCTCTCGAATCTTGCTGAAGCCGTCGATCGTGCCGTTTCTCCCACACCCGATACCTACAAAATCCTGATTTATCCTCAGATGTAAGGAGTCACATCTTCGCCGCATTCGTCCGCCAAATAAGACAATGCCCGGAAGCGAATTCCGACCAATTGTTCATAGAGCGGGTTCAATTTACAAAGCGGTGGAATGTGAACGACCTTATGCCCGAATAGCTTGATGTCGCGCTCAAACGGGCATTGGGGCGGAATCATTTTGCATAAAAATCGAGCGACTTTTGGATCGTGAATTTCGGTGTTATCGAGCCACGATCGGACGGGTTTCAGAAGATCTACATTTAGTTCGGGATGCGGTTGTAGCTCTTGCGTTTCGGGATGTCGATCGCATAACGTCAGCCGCAAATTTTCTAAAATTTCAGTGCCCGTATTCAAGGTCTGGCAGAACTGCTCTAAAACTGCGTCTTCGGTTGAGGTGTAAATGCCATCGGCTAAGGCAACCATCACCACAGTTCTGAGAAAGTTTTCGGCACAATCGGGGCTATTGGCGAACGTCGATCGTAGTTCTTCATCGGAGACGGAATTGAACGATCGACCCGCTTCTTCCTGGGTTAATTCATGCTCGGTGAGCGAGGCGATTAAGCTTTGTTCGGTTTCATCAAAATCATCATCTGCCCAAGCAAGAGTGAGTAAGCCGCGTAGCCAAACGGAGATTTGTTCGTCCGTGTAGGTTGGTCTGACTGGGGTTGAAGAATCCATTGGAAGTTTCCTTACGCTTCAAGATAAATGTAGCTTGGATTGAAATTCCTGGTGAAGCATCAGGCAAGTTGTACACTGAACAAGAGCAAATTAAGGGATTTCTTGTGGGTATTCAAGAGTTTGTACTGTTTTTAATTTCGATCGTCGCTGGGGTGGTCGGTCAGTTTTTTCTAAAATCAGGGGCACTGAAATTGGGTCAATTGACGGCAAGTAACGCAATTAGCCATGTGATTGGAATTGCAACGACTCCCGAATTGGTGATTGGGCTTTGTTTCTATGCAGTAGCAGCAGTATTGTATATTTTGCTGCTCACTCGTGTACCGTTGAGTGTGCTTGCGCCTTCGGTGGCTTTGCAATACGTATTTTCGGTGATGCTTGGGCGATTTGTATTTAATGAACCGATTACGCTCTTGCGTTTATTTGGAATCGCTTTTATTATTTGCGGCGTAGTGTTATTGGTCGCAAGAAAGTAGAAATTACAGATAGTGTTTGAGAATTTCAGCGGTTTGAGATGCGGTTTTTTGCCAACTAAATTGTGAAGCTCGATCGAGTCCTTTTTGTCTCATTTGATTTCGGAGTTGACTATCAGTAATAATCTCTTTCATTGCATTCGCGATCGCGCTTTCATCATACGGATCAATCAGTAAAGCTGCTTCTCCCGCAACTTCAGGAATCGAAGAAAGATTCGAGGTAATCACCGGAGTTCCACACGCCATCGCTTCGAGAACAGGTAAGCCGAATCCTTCCCATAAACTGGGGAACACAAGCGCGATCGCACGATTAATCAATTCAGGCAATTCTGCATAAGAGACATAGCTGAGAAATTTAACGCGATCGAGAATTCCTAATTCTTCAGCTTGAGTTTTGAGACTTGGTGTGAATCGTGGATCGGGTGAGCCTGCAATCCAAAATTCGTAGTCGCTTGGAAGTTTAGAGAAAGCGGTTAGCGATCGACCAATATTTTTATAAGCGTCATGTCTGCCGATGTATAGGAAATAATTTTTAGTAGGCAGATCGAGAAATTTGAAATGCTGATTGTCGTAAGCAAGTGGGACGACGGTGATTTTGTTGGATGGAATTTTGTAGAATGCGATCGCATCCTTTGCCGTCGATTCTGAATCGCTCAAAATGTGCTCAGCTTGATTCAGAACGTGGGGAATATAGTGTTTGTAATACTGAGTTAGAGGTGATGTGAGGCGCGGAAATTTCAGTGGAATAAAATCGTGCAGTGTCACAACATAACGGCATTTTGTAAAAATTGGAGCTTCGGGAATTGGAGAGAAAATTAGATTACTTTGAAGCTTGTTATAGATTCTAGGAAGATCAAATTGTGTCCATTTCAGTCGGTTAAAGTGTCCTTTTGTGCCCTGATCTGGAGTTAGTTGATCTGAAATCTTGTAACACTGATATTCAGGCAAATCTTGTCCGGTTAGTAATACAGGATCGAGCGAATTTAACCCAGGTAAGAGATTTTTCGCATAGACGGTATGCCCGGTCGGTTTTGAGGCTAGAAATGAGAGATTGACTAATATCACAGAATCGATCGATAAGCGTTCAAGGTTTCTTTTGCGGTCTTTTCCCAAGAGAACAATTTAGCCTGTTCTCTGCCTTTTTGGATGAGCGAATCTCGAAATGGTCGATCGCGAATCACGCGCAAAATCGATTCAGCTAATCGATCGACATCATTTGGATCAACCAACACTGCCGCATCTCCCGCCACTTCGGGCAGCGATGAAGTATTGCTCGTGACGACAGGTGCGCCCAAGGTCATCGCCTCTAATACGGGCATTCCAAAGCCTTCGTAGTGGGATGGATAAACGAAAACATCTGCATTTTGATAAAACTCGGCAACTTGATCGTCTGGGAGATAGCTAAGATGGCGGATTGAGGGTTGGAACGGCGATCGAGCAATTTGCTCAAAAATTGGCTCATACAGCCAGCCTTTTTGCCCAATCAGAATGAGTTCATGTTCGATTTGGTGATTCCGCTTTAAATACTCGAAGGCAGAAATTAGGGATTTGAGGTTTTTTCGAGGCTCGATCGTACTGACAAATAAAATATAAGGCTGAGAAGAGTTCAATCGTGCACTAATTTGATATCGACTTGCTAAATGCGCGACCCAAACTCGGCTTGGATCAACGCCTAAATATTCGACAATATCTTGCTTAGAACTGTGTGAAATGGTTAGGACTAAATCTGTCCATTGAAGGCATTTTTTCAGCCGATTTGTGTAAGCTTTAACGGTTGAATTTGCAAATTCAGGATATTTGATAAAGCTAATATCGTAAATCGTCATCACTCTACGACTATTCCGAACTGGAAAGACCGTGTAGTTGGTTCCATGTACGATGTCAGAATCAGCAGAAAAGCGATCGAGCTGCTGAGAAAACAAAGATGGAGCTTCAAGAAATAGATTTGAAACCCGTACCGGGAATGGATAGAAATGCAAATTAGAATACTGTTGCAAATAATCTGGAAACGACAGATTCCGCCGCAGCCAATTCTTTACACCAGGCTGATAAACTAACTCTAAATCAAACGATTCACTCGATCGTAATTCAGTTAAACCCTGGACTAGATTCGAGACATAAAGCCCGATTCCACTAGGCTTGGGCATCCAAGGAGTGACATCGATCGCGATTTTCATGACTCGCTCAATTCCTTCAAATCCTGATCGACCATTAGTTCAACCAATTGTTTGAAAGAATACTCCGGCTCCCAGTTCAATTGTTTGCGAATTTTATCGATCGATCCCACAAGTTGCACTTCTTCATCCGGTCGATAAAAGTTTGGATCAACCGAAACAAATTCCTCCCAATTCAAACCGACACAATCAAATGCAGCCTCAACTAATTCTCGAACCGAATGCGTTTCACCGCTTGCAATAATGTAATCGTCCGGTTTTTCCTGCTGCAACATCATCCACATCGCCCGGACTGCATCTTTGGCATAACACCAATCGCGCTTTGCATCCAAGTTTCCAAGCTTCAATTCTTTCGCAAGTCCCATCTTGATCATCGCGGCTCCACGGGTAATTTTGCGGAACACAAATTCAGTACCACGACGCGGAGATTCATGCGTATAAGTCACACCACAACAGCTATACAACCCATACTGCTGTCGGTAATTAATCGTCATCCAATGCGCGTACGCTTTCGCCACTCCATAAGGATTTCGAGGACGAAAAGCGGTTCGCTCAGTCTGGGGTGATTCATCGGGCTGCCCGAATACTTCACTACTCGAAGCTTGATAGAACCGAGCATCAGACTTACAGCGGCGAATCGATTCCAACAACCGCGAAACGCCCAAAGCCGTATACTCAGCGGTTAGAGCAGGTTGCGTCCACGAGAGCGGCACATAGCTTTGAGAAGCCAGATTATAGATTTCGTCGGGTTGCGTGTACGAAATCGCATCCATCAGCGAACATTGATCGAGCAAATCGCCAGACAAAATCTCGACCGTACCGGATAAATGACTAATACGATCGACATTTCCCGAACTCGATCGCCGCACCAATCCGAAGACGTGGTAGCCCTGTTCGAGTAAGAGTTCTGCCAGATACGATCCGTCTTGTCCGGTCAGTCCGGTAATCAGTGCTTTTTTCACAATCAATTCGTTGGATGAATACTGCTGAACGTTTTACCCCAAAGTCGCGATCGCGCTCATAAATTTATCCGCAATCACTCGCCAATCGAAATTTTGTTGAACAAGCTTTTTTGCGGCTTCAATCCGCTCTAGTTGCACCTCCGGAGACTCTGATCGCATTGATACGATCGCGGCTCCAAATTGCTCTAACTCTGCGACGATACACTGTTTACCAGGTTCCACACCGAGTCCTCGAATTCCAGTCGGAGTCGAAATCACCGGGATGCCTGCCGCAAAGTACTCTAACATCTTTAAGTTTGTTCCTGATCCAAATGTCACCGGATTCAGCGCAACATCGGAGATTTCTAGCACGATCGCTTTTGTATCTTCATCGACTTCGCCCAAAAATCCAACATTAGAAGGATAATCTTTCCCCTGAAACGCCCAACCTGCACTGCCAACCACTAAGAAATGCACATCGGGCAGCGATTCTGCGACCTCGAAAATTGATTCGATCGCAGCCAAATTCGGCGCGTGCCAACTGCCGAGAAAAAAGGCAGTAAAAGCGGAACTGAGACCGAGTTGCTGTTTTTTCTGGGCACGATCGCGCAATGACAAAAAGCGAATCGCCTCAGTATCGACTCCATTCGGCACTTCGACCATTTTGTTCAAATCTGCTTGATAGAGCCGATTCAGCGATCGACCATCTTGCTCCGAACACAGCATGATCAACTGACTCAGTTCACAGCACGATCGCTCGACTGCTTCCACCGATGCCAGTAATTTCTGTCCGGCTGGATTGCGGGGCAGCATTTGTTTTTTGAGTTCGAGTTCGACATTGTGAGCTTCATACCAAATCGGTTTTTGGCTCACGGCTTGAACGGCTGGTAGCAAATACGGATGAGAAACGACGATATAGTCAGCGGTCTTCGCCGATTTGGAAAGCGCTTCGACATACTCCGGAGTCAGATGATAAAGCTGCGGCATGGCGACATCGGTAATCGGCAGTCCGACCAATTGTTCGATCGCTTGTTCTTGGCGATGATGTTCTGCGGATTTTGGAATGCGAGTTTCCCACACACGCGGCGCAATCTCACTTTGAAACGGGAGTTGATCCGCGTTCGTCAACGAAACGAATTCGATATCAAATTCTTGGGCTAAGTGGCGATACAGGTGAAAGACGCGACTCTGCCCGCCGCCTCGTGCTGGAAAAACGGGGAACGTCAACGCGATCGTCAATTTCTTGCGCTTCGGCAGATTCGGACGAGTTACAGATTGAGTCTTTTGATCGAGCAATCGATTGACTGTATTCTCCCAAGTAATCGATTCCACTAGTTTTCGCCCAGCAAGCCCCATTTGTTTCGTTTCTGAGCGATGCTCGTAGAAACAATCGAGCCGTTCAGCTAGAGCCATCGGGTCGGGTAACACTGAGAATCCCGTTTCTCGATCGATGACAAATTCATTCGGTCCACCCGCATCGATCGTAGTTAAGACAGGTTTGCCGCTCATCATCGCTTCGATTACGACCAAACCATAATCCTCGTCGTAAGGCAGGTAAGGAACTGCGATCGCGTTCGCATAAAGTCCGATCGCATCTTCGTCATTGACAAATCCGAGGAATTCGATGCGATCGTCATCTCCTGCTAATTCTTTTAATAAGGCTGCATCGGGTCCGGTTCCTGCAATTTTTAGCTGCACCTTTGATTTCACAAATTGCATCGCTTCAACTAGCAATCGAACTCGTTTTGCACTATCTAAGCGACTGATTGTGAAAAAATATTCGCTTTCTCCTTGCTCGAATCGTCGCAAACTAGAGGGCGGATAGATAACATCGATCGAACTTCCTTGAGGAAAATAGTTTTGACGATTCGCCACATTATGAGAAATCGCAGCGTATTTCTTAATCGCTCTAGAATTCAATCCGATTTCATCAAAATAATGAATCAATTCTCGAACGAAAGCTCCTGGAAGTTGAGTTGCTTCTTCTGGTAATTTTCGCGTTGATTGTAGTCGTTCAAGCTGAGCAAAAACCTCGGATAAATCGCTTCGTCGAGCCTGTTTTAACTGTTTTTGCAGTCGGTTAATTTCAGTATGATTAATGTTGAATTGTTCCGGTAAGCCTGTGAAATGGTAAGTATCATACAGTCCCCGTAATCGATGCAGCATGTAGCAAATATGATTCGGATGATCGACCATCCAGCCCGGATACTTTCCTGAAATCACCAAATCAAAATGGCTCAGATCTAACTTTGAGAACTGTTGATAACTGCGAATCAGATCCGCGAAATTTCGCTCCGGACTCGGCAGTTTAATTAACTCAGCTTGGTGCGGTGTATTTTGATTGATTTCTTCTTGTAAACCCCACCAAAGCTTCTCGGCTCCACCAATACAAAAGGGAACAGGACTTGGTGCAACGATCGCGATTTGCATAGCTTTCACAACCTGAAATTGGGTGAATTCAATTAAAGGCGGGTAGCCGTGAAAGCAAACCGAGCGTAGATCGAAGAATCAATTTCACTCGCGTTCGATAAGTAGAAGAACTTAAACTCAAACTGATGTTGAACAGGACGAACAATTCGCTGAACAAACGTTTCAGGACTGTAGAATCGACCATGCCGATTTCCCCAACCCGACGCACAGTAAATTGTCGCATTCGGATCAAACGGAACCTTTGCAGGAACACTAATGGTTGGATCAGTTTGTACCGCTTCTCGATCGAAGACATAAAACGGTACGACGCAAACCATTCCACCCGGTTTCAGCACTCTCGCGAGTTCTTGAAATAGCCGTGTATCCGCATCTTGCTCAAAATGTTCGAGCGAACAAGTCAACGCTGCTTTCGTCGCGAATCCATCTGGAACAGGCATCGCACAGGCATCACCGCCAATTTGATTGCCATTAATTCCCGCTGGATACATGATGTCTTGACTGTAAGAGGCGGCTCCAGATAAGCGCCCAAAAATCTCTGGTACTGGAGAATGTTCGCTGGCTAAATCAATAAAAACATCGTCAGAATTTAGACCGAATAACGAATAGCAAATATAGTGTTCCAGAGTTTTTTCGGGTTGATTGCCGCGATAGTATTCTGGATAGCGTTGAGCATATTCTGCCTGCTCAAAATATTGTTTGTAGTGATGAATGTCGATCGACAATTCTTCAAAGTGAATGCCTGCTTGTTCACCTAATTTGATCACCGTTTCAACCACTGCCGGATCAGTATTTCCCACTGCTTGATCGACGACAGAGCGCCCACTGCGTCTGAGATGTTCCACTCCTGCGGCGAAATCAATCTTCGGCACATCCGGTCGATAAATATAAGGCGTTGAACTGTCTTCGGATTGTTTCCGACCGAGTGATTGAATCGAGTTCAGCAAACCTTTGAGGGAAATCATAGGGGCACTCCACACACAAGTGACAACATCCTAATATCTTTTGCACAACATTACGCATGAAATGATCGGTATGTTGTAGCGATCGTATCCGGTTGGTTCTATCGTTTCGGAGTCAAAAACGCTTTCAGCGATCCAGCATCAATTTGGACTTCTGCATCGAGTCCTGCTCGCCGGAAAATATCCGCATACTCAAAGGGCATGAAGGTTTGCTCATTCACACCCGTCCGGAGGTCGCGCAGTAGTTCATAAGGAATACTCGCGCCATAGTAATGCCCAACAGGTTCGCTCAGGGCGGCGATAAATCCTCCAGGCTGAAGTTTACGAGAGAGCGATCGTAAAAATCCGACGACATCTGGAAAATGATGCAAGGTACTCGCAAGCACGATCGCATCAAAGGTTTGATCGGCAAATGGTAAATTATTCGCATCTGCACAAATAAATTGAACTTCTTTCTGCCAATACCGATTCAGCATCGTTCCAATTTGCAATCCATAAATATCGACATCAAGATTGTAAATTTCACCCGAAAATCCAATCACCATCGGATGCACATTGCCGCCAATTTCTAACAGTGTGAATCGAGATTTTCCGGTTTTTTCTAATCGATCTTTGAGTAACTCTAGCGATCGAGAATGGTCATCTTGGTAACTAAGCTGAATATCTGTAATTTTCCAGCCAGTCGTAAGATCGGGCAGCGGCTCTGATCCGACTTGAATCGGAATTTGTTTCGCATCGCCATCGAGCCAAGCTTTTCCTTCTAATACGATCGTCAGTTCTAAAATATAGTTTCCTGGCTGTTCTGGAGTTTTAATCTTGACGGGTAAGGTTAATTGTTGTCCGGCTGAAAGCTCGATCGGAAATGGAGTACGACAGCCATCGAAAATCGCCATTTCACCTGATTCTGTGCGCCAATGATAACTCGCCATCGCAGGCGCGATCGCGGTCGAAGTAATCGGAACTGATCCAATATTTTCAATCCGAACATTGGCGGTAAATTCAGTATTTGCCTGCATCGATCGAGGTAGATAATCTAATACCCAACGATAACGAGGTAATAATTCTTTCTCTTGATCAGAAACGTCCGACTCTGCTTCAGTCTTAAGTAAATCTGAGACGAAGGTTTTAACTTTTTTTACCGCTTTTTGCTTCAGTCCCGTTTGAACATGCGGAGTAAATGTAAACGATTGAGCTTGATATTGATCGGATTCAGTAACATCAATTCCACACGCTTTCAGTCGTGATAAAAATTGGTTTTCTGCATCTAATAAAAAGTCACCAAATCGATAAGTAGTCGAGAATACTTCTTGAAGTTGAGCCATTGTTTCTGCGTCTTTCGGCAGCGACATCGCATCAATTAGCGAAGAAACAAAAGCTTCAGACGGCTTCTCAGAACTCTTACGCACAATGACATCTGGAAACAAAATCGGAACGCCGTGCAGCAGTTGATAAGACGTACCGCAGTGCTGACACTGAATCGATTCCGCCTCAATTTGAAGTGCATGACCACCGCAGCGAACACATTGAATTTCTTTGAATGCCATAGTTACAGAAAGGCTCATCAGCGATTAATTTAGCAAGTTTTGGACAACGTTACTCCAAGAAATATCGAGTGCATGGTAGCGATCGTATCCCGCAACCCCCATTTCTTTCGAGATCGCGGATTGTTCATAAAGCTGATCGATTTTTTCTGCGATCGCCTCCGGTTCCGGTTCTACAATCCATCCCGTCTGCCCATTCACCACAAACTCAACAGGCTCACCCGAATCTGTACAAGTAATCACAGGTTTCCGAGATAGCATCGCTTCGAGCGTGACATAACCGTAATCCTCGTTATAAGGCGCAAAGAAAACACCCGTACAATGTGCGTAAAAACTCAATTTCTCAGCATCGGTTAACCTTCCCATTAAACGAACTTTCTGGCGAAGTCCAAACTCTTCGATCAAATTCTCAAGGTAAGGCTGTTGTCCCCCTTCTCCACCGATTAAAGCAACCATTGGCGATCGTACAAATCGCATCGCTTGAATCAGTAAATCTTGCCGTTTCAGCGTCTCTAATCGGCTTGGAAAGAAAATATAAGGCTCCGCAGGTTTTGTATAAAACTGTTCTGCAAATTCCGGTGGATGATAAAGCGGAGTCGAATCAATTTGATTGAATTTCTGTAAGCGCCTTGAAACCGTTTTTGCGATCGTATAAACGCCCCGAAAGGTACTTAACGCTTTTGTATCTTGCTCGGTAATATCCTGTTTGAGTTGCTTTCCTTCTGCACTTCGAGAAAAGTCACCCGTAAACTCTGTATCCCACAAATCATAAACAGATCGATGTTGATGCAAAATCCAAGCCACTTTATTTGGATGCTGCAAATAAAATGCGGGGAACTTGAGACAAATTACTCGATCGCACTGATAACCGTTCAGACTTTCAAAATTCTCGGATGCCCAGATTTTCATACTGCGCTGAATTTCTGAAACGGGCGCGAATCGAAACGGCATCGCAATCAAATCAACCGAATGCCCTTCTGCCTGAAGTGCCCCCATCAATCCGTCAGCTAAGATTTCTGCTCCGCCCCGAATAAAGGGCACTTGAACGGTCGCGATCGCAATTCTCATTCTTTATTCTCTAGTGCATCAATTCTTAGTTGTAAGTCCTGAATTTCCGCCTGAAGTTCTGAGACTTTTTTAATCAGACTTTGATTCAGCAGCAAGGTTTCTCGAATCGCTTGGTTCAGCGAAAAATTCACCGCCCTTTGCTCTTTAAACAAAAAACTATAAATCTTCAGGGCTGCTTTTCCAAACCCATTTCCTGCATTCCAGGGAAACCGCTGTAGCTTTCCAGGCAGTTCGGTTCTAATTTGAGATTTTGCGCTGGCAGCATTTAAGAGGGCTTCGATGTTGTTCGATCGAATTCGACTGGCAGCATCCAAATTTGCGATTGGTTGATGTTGCGCTACTGATTGTTTTTTAGCAGCTTCCTGTCGAATCTTTTCAATTAGAAAATCAATGTTGACTCTCGTTCGTTCAGAATTACTCATCTTTGATTCACTCCTTTTTCAGCACATTGACATCTGCTTGACCGAATCGCTGCTTAATTTTCCACCAAGCACTTCTCATCTTCCAGAAAATGCTTTTTTCCATCTCTTCAATCGTCTGTTTCAATCGAGTTTGTTCAGAAACTGCATTTTGCTGAGTTTCTAGAAGTACGGTCTGAGTGTCTTGTAAGGTAGTTTGTGTCTGTTGCAGTGTAGCTTGTGTCTGTTGCAACGTCGTTTGAGTTTGTTCAAATGCCAGAGACAACTGATGATAGTCTTGCTGAAGTTGAATCAGATGTTGATAAGCGGTTTGGACTTCTTCTTGAAGAAACTGAGTTGAATTAATTGCGTATTTTTTAGACTGGAAATATTCAGGGTGTTCAAAGGGTGAACCTGTAACGGCAGTTCCTTGTTTTAATTCGTCGTAATAGCCACGCCGCATCGTTTGAGTAATCGAAGTACGATCGCTAAATGTCGCAAACGTATAAGGAAACCGTCGCGTTTCCTCGTATCCATTCTTTAATAGTTTTTCGCGATACAGTTGCGCTAATTCTGTCCAAGGTGACTCATCTTTTTCACGATAAAGCGGACTATGCTTTGAAACAAATTCAGGATGATTAATATCCCAGCCGCTAAAGTGCAAGAACAGAACCGGATGTTGATTTACAACAATTTCACCTGCTGAATCCCGTTCAAATTTCCGTTCATAAAAATTCCAGTGACCAATATTTGCCCCCGGATGTTTTACGAACTTAAAATCTTGGAAATAAAGTAGAACGAGATTCAGCCAGCGTTGGTCGAGACTTAATCCCCTTGGATCACCGATCGCAGAATCCAAAAAACTATAATACGTTAATCGATCCTTCCACCAGTTCAAGAATTCTCGCGTTTGCTCTGTTCGTCTCAATCCGAGAAAGCCAGCATTACTCAGTCCGTGCATTAAGATACTTAGTTCATGCTCTACATCTTTCACATCTAGAGGAACACTACAATGCGGTGTTAATAAAATTGAGGTTTCAGACAATGCTTCAAACAGCGTTTCTAGAGAGTGACAAACCATAATGTCACAGTCTAGAAAGACCCAGCTTTCAGCCGTTGTATGCTCAATAATATATTCATGCAGCAATCCCCGCAGCGCACAACACAACTCTAGCGGAGTGTAATAGAAACACATTTGCTCGATCGTTTTCTGATCTGGTAATTGTTCTAGCTGAATGACCTCAAATGGCTCTAGTTCAGGTTGAAAATAGTTGTCGATGCGATCGACAATCAGCACGTATAATTTGCTCTCCGAATGATGTTCCTTTAACGTTTCCGCCAAAGTCCGAGCATACGATAAGTAGTTCTTTGTGATGATCGTACAAAAGATTCTCTCAGGCATTTCAAATCAGCCGTTCATAAACATCAATCACAGTTTTGATTCATCCGCACCTTATTTCACTGATCCAGATTTATGCCTGAATGACCACCACTGTTCTCTCAGCCACCAAAATCGACTTGACTTCACGAATTGAAGCTCGTTCTCTGTATGTTGAAGTTGCTCAGTTAGAAACGCAATTTTAGATTCGAGTTGTGCGATCGTCGTTTCGATCGCTGATTTTGGAGCGTGTTGATCGCCATGAATTTGAGGAATCGCTTGGCGGTTATGCGATCGACCTTTGAACCAAAAGGCTTGATCGGGTCCAACTCGTTCTAACACGGGCTTTTCACCGTGTCTTTGGCAAAAATCATAAAACGCTTCCCGACAGCCTTCCCAATATCCAAAATCATCAAGCACAATACAGCCACCCGGACTGATTCGCGGATAAAAGGTTTCTAACACCAACATCACCGAATCGTACCAGTCTGCATCACAATGGAGCAGCGCAATTTGTTCCGGTAATTCTTGCTGAAACGTAGTCTCAAACCAACCCGGTTTAATCGTGTAAGCGGTTTCACTCGTTCCGACTGTATTCATCACCGCTTTGAGATCTGCGATCGTGCCCACACATTCTCCAATCCACCACTTCGCATCTTCGCCATCTTTCTCATTGGTCGGGGGCAATCCCTGAAAACTGTCATACAGCCAGAGATGTCGCTCCCCTAATCGGGTTGACAGCACCGCAGCCGAACCGCCCTTATACGTACCGCATTCAACAAAGTCGCCCGGAATCTGATTCTCATTGAGGTGATCGCAGAGTGCAGCAAGATTTTCCAGCCGATCCGGGGTGCAAAGGGTATAAGGTCGAACCTGTTCTAGCAGGGATGAAGAGAGTGACATTCTTTCTAGCTCAAGAGTGTTTTCGGCACAGAGTGATCACGGTTTGACGGTTCAAACGAATCGCTTTTCATTGTATTAGATGGTGGTTTCAAACTTGTTTCAATCCTGAAGTTAAGGTATGAAGTTCAAAATCTGGTGTTAGATTCACCATTCCAGACCAAACGATCGCGTCAGGATTGGGCAAAATTTTGAGCGTCATCATGTCTTGCAGCATCCAAACTCGCTCGAATTCACATCGACCAATGCCACCATCGGCAATGCCAAGCGTAATCGTATATTCACCCGGCGGCAGTGGCACATTGAATCGGAATCTCGCTTCGATCGTGGTTCCCGCATCGACACGACCAATCGAACGATCCATACAGAGTGTGTTCGACTCAAACACAACTTCTCCAGTACGAGTGCGAATCTTAAAGCCGACGTGCGGATCTTTTGCCGCTTCCACGAATAAGAGTCCGATCGCTAATTTGATTTCAGATTCACTGAAGGTCGATCGAACGATTTGATCGAACTCATTCAAAATGCGAATAAATTGAACGTTAACCGATTGAGAAGTAATGGCGAACGATGAATCGATCGAGTCCGTTGATTCGGTCATCGTGATCGCAAATTGACTGGGCTGCTGGTCTCGTTTTTGTAAGAGTTTCGCTTCGTATAAATCGACCACTTGGCGAGGAGTGGCATCTAAAATCAGCTTGCCGTGTTCCATCAAAATGGCGCGATCGCACAACTTACACACCAAACCCGAATCGTGCGAAACGAATAACAAGGTCACACCTGAATCACGCAATTCTCGCAGTCGCGTAAAGCATTTTTGTTGAAAATAAACATCTCCCACCGCTAACGCTTCATCGACGATCAAAATATCTGGATCAGTGTTGACTGCAACCGCGAATGCAAGCCGGACAAACATCCCGCTAGAGTAAGTTCTAACAGGCTGATCGATAAAATCTCCGATGTCCGCAAATTCAGCAATCTTGTCAAATTTCTGCTCGATTTCTTCTTGACTTAATCCGAGAATTCGACCGTTAAAAAAGACGTTTTGTCGTCCCGTAAATTCCGGGTTAAATCCGCTTCCCAACTCTAACAAAGCAGAAATTCGACCGTTCACAACTAAACTTCCACTGGTTGGCGTGAGCGTTTGAGTAATCACTTGTAGAAGCGTACTTTTTCCCGCTCCATTTTGTCCGACAATGCCGATCGTTTCGCCTTTCTGAATTTCTAAATCGACATTGTGAATCGCCCAAAACGGTTCGGCTCGACTTTTTCCAGGTAGCAAAATCTCTTTGAGTCGATCGACCGGACGAGCATATCGCTTAAAGCATTTTGAGACGTTTTTCAGAGAAATCGCGACCTCGCCCATAGCACTCCTTCCACCTCACTCCGTCATCTTAGCGTCCTGATTTACACCACATCCGCAAACGCCGGACGCAGTTTTCGATACACCACAAAGCCGATCGCAAACACAATGATCGAAATGCCATACAACACGCCAAATTCTTGCCAGTGCTGCACGGCTCCAATCAGCGCCAGATCGCGATAGAGTTCCACGATCGTTGTCATCGGATTGAGCCAAAACACCAAGAATCGCCATTGTTCTGGGATTAACGAGGCAGGATACACGATCGGGGTTACATAAAACCAGAGGTTGAGCAAAACCGCGATCGTTTGGGGAATATCTCGCAGAAAAACGGTCAATCCTGATACCAAATAGCCCAATCCCGCTGTAAACAACAATTGCGGCAACCAAATCAGCGGAAATAACCACAAGGTCGGATGAATGACTTGGCTACTAAACGCAACGAAGGCAATCAGCAGCACAATGCCGAATGTACTTTCCACAAACGCCGTACAAATCGGAACCAACGGCAACAGCGCCACCGGAAAGACGACCTTTTTGATCAAATTCGGCTGACTAATCACTGAAACTGCCGCACCACTCAATCCAGCGGTAAACGCAATCCACGGAATCAATCCCGCAAACATCCACAATCCGAAGGTGAAATTATTCGCGGGCAAGCCTGGAAGGTTTAATTTGACCTGAAGCACGATCGAAAATAAGTACGTATATACTAGAAGCTGCGCCAACTGATTCAGAATCGACCACGAATTGCCTAGAATCGAGCCTTTGTACTTTGCTTCTAAATCCCGCTGCACCAAGGTTTTCAGCAAATCAAGTTTGACCCGCCAATGCTGCGGCAAAGGCAGTAAATCCAAAGCTTTTCCCAACTTCCGCGCCGTCATTTTCACAGGCTTCAGTACAACTCTTCTCACTCAATTCACCGCAAATGATTCTTGTCAGGATATCAAGTAAGGAGCGCATGTTCGATCGCGTCTAACATCGCCGCTTTTTGTTCCGCGTCATATTTCCAGCGATCGAGAAACTTTTGATAATCGCCGCTGCCTTGTTCGATCGTGTTTTTCATTCGCTTCAAATGCTCGTCCACTTTCGGCGATCGCATCGCTCGAATAATCGCATCTGTTCGCTGTCTGGTTCGGGCTGAACTCGCTGCCATATCTGGGTTCTGATTGCGTGTATGGGTCAAAATCATTGCCGTAGACATGACGAGATTTTTAGTTAATAAGTCCCCGACTGTCCCCTCTGATTTCGATAGGGCTTGTACTACTGTGGGCTGGATTTGATCGATAAATTCTCGATCGTCGGTTAAATAACTGACGAAAAATCCCCTTGCGCCATTCTCACTTTGTACTAATGCGGTTATGATTCGTTCAAGTTCAGGTTCCGATACGCGACGTTGTTCGACTTCGGTAAGGAACGATTGGGTAAACTCGATCGCGCCTTCAAACGAAATCGAATCAGGAACGGAAAAGGTAGACGGAATCTCCATAGATACCTCTAGGTATGACTGTTCTCGTAAATTATGGCGATCATTTCATCTAAAAAACAGCCCAACGATCGAGATAAAGCTTCCGCATCCTCTGGCGAGTTGTCGTTAATGGTGCAAGCTGTCTCCAGTGGCGAATCCGCGCCATGTAAAAAGTCCACGGTTCTCCAAGCCGAACCGGAGCCTGAAGAACGCAGCAAATTGGAGGAGAAAATCCGTCCCCAATCGCTGATGGAATACGTCGGACAGAAAGATCTCAAAGATGTCCTCGATATTGCCATCCGCGCTGCTCAATCCCGCAAAGAACCGCTCGATCATTTATTGCTGTACGGTCCTCCCGGACTCGGTAAGACCACGATGTCGCTGATTCTGGCAGAAGAAATGGGCGTGAAGTGCAAAATTGCCAGCGCTCCCGCTCTAGAACGTCCGCGCGACATTATGGGTTTACTGATCAGTCTGCAACCCGGCGACATTCTTTTCATCGATGAGATTCACCGTCTCGCGAAAGTCGCTGAAGAATTGCTTTACCCAGCAATGGAAGATTTCCGGGTTGATATTCCTCTTGGAAAAGGCAAGAGCGCGAAGATTCAGTCGATGAAGCTGCCACCGTTTACGTTAGTCGGGGCAACCACGCGAGTCGGGGCACTCACCTCTCCGTTACGCGATCGCTTCGGATTAATCCAACGCCTCCGCTTTTACGAAATCGACGAACTCTCAAATATCGTCATCCGCACCGCTTCCCTGCTCAAAATGAGGATTACTACGGATGGAGCCGAAGAAGTGGCTCGCCGCTCCCGTGGAACGCCTCGGATTGCGAATCGACTGCTGAAACGAGTCCGAGATTACGCAGAAGTAAAAACCGTTCGAGACATCGATCGTACCATTGCCGCTGAAGCCCTCGAACTCTTCAACGTCGATCCCTGCGGACTCGATTGGACAGACCGCCGCCTCTTGAGCTTCATGATCGAACGACACAACGGTGGACCCGTCGGACTCGAAACCCTCGCTGCTTCGACAGGTGAAGATGCCCAAACGATCGAAGAAGTTTATGAACCCTATCTGATGCAGATCGGGTATCTTAGCCGTACTCCCCGTGGTCGCATCGCCACGGCAGCCGCTTGGAAACATTTGGGCTACACCCCGCCCGATAGCCAGATGGCACTTCTGTCTTGAATTTTCTAGAGAGGTTTCATGGTTCGCATTCTGTTCAAATTCCTGCTCGTGATTGCGATCGCGCTCAGTGTTGCATCAACTCCGGTATGGGCTGACTCCGAAATGCCATCGGTCACATCCGTATTCGAGAAACTGGCAGGTCTGCGCCAACAAGCCTTTGAATCGACGAACAAAGGCGATTTCGCCAACGCCGAAACCTATTGGACAGAACTCATCGATCTGATGCCCACCAATCCTGCCCTCTGGAGCAATCGTGGGAATGCCAAGGTCAGCCAAAATAAACTCGAAAGCGCGATCGAAGATTTCAACAAAGCGATCGAACTCGAACCCACCGCACCCGATCCGTATCTTAATCGCGGGACTGCATTAGAGGGACTGGGCAAGTGGGAAGAAGCGATCGCAGACTACAACAAAGTTCTAGAACTCGATCCAACCGATCCCGCTGCCTATAACAATCGTGGCAACGCTGAAGCTGGACTCGGACAGTGGGAACTCGCAGCCAAAGACTTTCTCAAAGCGGCAGATTCCGCTCCAGACTACGCTTTTGCTCGTGCCAATTATGCTCTCGCTCAATACCAACTCGGACAGTCTGAGGACGCGATTCGCACAATGAGAAACCTCGTTCGCAAATATCCCAGATTCGCAGACATGAGAGCGGCATTAACCGCAGCACTTTGGGTTGAGGGCAAACAAGGCGAAGCCGAAAGCCAATGGGTATCTGCGATCGGATTGGATAAACGTTACAAAGATCTGGACTGGGTGAAGAACGTCCGCCGTTGGCCCCCCACGATGACTGCCGCTTTAGAGAAATTTCTTAGTCTCAAATCCTAAATTTTGAATTGAACTACGATTTACATTCCCACCCGTGAGATTCAATCTTGCGGGTTTGTTTTTGCGCGATCGCACCTTTCTTAATCACTGCTCTTGATATCGTTCACACAACAATTCGTAATCGATCGGCTGTCCCTCATACCGCAGCAAACTCTCATCCAGATTCACCCACGGTTGTTTACTCCGAGTCCAAAGATGACCGACCGGATTCAGCCAAGTCGTATCATCGAGCGTTCCAGGCTTGATGTTCATCACGTTGGAAGAACGATCGCGCTGATGAAACAACCGCGTCCCACAATCCCCACAAAAGAAACACCTCACACTTCGCCCACTCTCCGCGTCGCGTGTCCAATCCTTCGGCTGCCCCTGTAGAATCACAACTGCCTCACGCAGCACTCTCATCGACATTCCAAACGCACTAGACGATTGTTTCTGACACTCTTTGCAATGACAGACATACAGCGTCAACGGTTCTGACCGCAGTTCATATCGAATCTGTCCGCACTGGCAACCTCCAGTATAAGGTGCAGGCATGTCTAACTCCCAAATTGCAGTTTTTTATCGATCGATAAGCAAATCACTTAAAAATCGCGCTCGTCGTAACGTCAGCCTTAATAAAGCTTATAAATCGAAGCCTGTCGTAACCAACGGGCAGTTTTTTCTGTAAAAATCGCGCTTGTCGTAACCAACGGGCGGATTTTTATAGAAAAATCGCGCTTGTCGTAACCAACAGGCAGTTTTTCGTAACGACAAGCCTCATCTAAGTGAGATCAAGCGCGATTTTTGTAATTAATTCTCGATTTTCGTCAGTTGCTTCACAACTTCTGGTGTTAACGACTGCACGTTATCCAAAACAATCGCGGCTCCCGCTTCCTTCAACGTTTCTCGATACGCCACTTTTCTCCCCTCTGTCTCTTGCACATGGGGCGGCAACACTCCCACACCAATCCACGATCGCTTTGGCTGAATCTCCCTCGCTTGCACGATCGTATACATATCCGCCACCGTATCCCCAACATAGATCACCGCTTGTTCCGCCTCTCCCATCCGTTCCAACGTCAAAAACAACCCAGTCGGATCAGGCTTCCCCGGCGCATCCTCCATCGCAATCAACACCGGAGCCTCTAACCCAATCCGCTTCTCCAACACATACCGAGCCGATCCCTGAGTCGCCCCGCTAAAGAACCCCCATCGAATTTCCGCTGCGCTCAATCGATCCAAATAAGCTTTATCCAACAACAGCGGCTCTTGGCAAATGTAGCCATTCCAGTGAATCGGATCAGTCCCCCGATACCGCGACTGAAAGAACTGAACGATCGTCGCGTACTCAAAATTTAAACGATCGCGCTTTTCCCCCTGCGCCTCAAAATACCGATAAATCAACTCCTGCGACGCTTCCCAATCATTATTCCAAATCCCTTCACCCTTCAGTACGTCAATCTCCTGCGACGAAGGACGATACCGCCCCGCTGTGAACTGCTCCACCGTATCCGCCAACGCCCGACGGTATGATCCGCCCACATCGCGTACCACCCCATCGATATCAAACACCACAGCCACCACAGTACTTTCCCCCACTTTCAAGCAATTTCCATCATCTACCGAAACAGTGCGGTAGAATAGCTGATTGTAATATTTCAAGCTTGGGACTGCGCTGGAGGTTAGGATTTGACGAAGTTTATTCTAAAAGTACTGTGGCTCGATGAAAACGTTGCGCTGGCAGTGGATCAAGTTGTTGGCAAGGGAACCAGCCCGCTAACTTCCTATTTCTTCTGGCCCCGTAACGATGCCTGGGAACAACTCAAGACCGAGTTAGAGAAAAAGCATTGGATTTCAGAAGTCGATCGCGTCGAACTGCTCAACAAAGCCACCGAAGTGATCAACTACTGGCAAGAAGAGGGCAAGAATCGCCCAATGGCAGAAGCGCAATCGAAGTTTCCCGAAGTCACGTTCACGGGTAGCGCCTGATTTCGTCCGATTTTGATTGAATTCGACTCCCGACCTGCGATCGTGCAGTTGGGAGTTCTTTTATGGAAATCGCCCCAACTTCCCCAATTCTGTTTATGATGCACAAGAACGGAGCAGATAAATAAATTGAGACTTTAACAATGATTTGCTACCGTTTATTACAGAACTTTTACATTTAATGTTCGATTCTAATTTCATTAACACAACCGATTTAAGGTAGGTAGCTTCATGTCGATGACGATCGCCCCAGACCAAATTGAGCGGATTATTGGTAACCAGCATCACGACCCCTTTGAAGTGCTAGGTCCCCATCCGATCGAGCAAGATGGCAAAACGGTCTGGATCGTCAGAGCCTACCAACCCGAAGCCGATGCCGTCTCCGTCATCCTGCCCGAATCGCGTTCCGAATACCCGATGCGATCACTGCACCATCCCCACTTCTTCGAGTGCACGATCGAGGTTCCCGAACTCGCTAATTACCAACTCCGCATCAAACACGGTGAACACGATCGCGTCATCTACGACCCCTACGCCTTCCGTTCCCCGTTCCTCACCGAGTTCGATCTTCACCTCTTCACCGAAGGCAATCACCACCGCATCTACGAAAAGCTCGGTGCACACGTCACCACCCAAAACGGCATTTCCGGGGTCTACTTCGCCATCTGGGCACCCAACGCCCGAAACGTCTCAGTCCTCGGCGACTTCAACTTATGGGACGGACGACAGCACCAAATGCGTCGCGGCTCCACCGGAGTCTGGGAACTCTTCATCCCCGAACTCACCTTTGGTGCACACTACAAGTACGAAATCAAGAACCAAGACGGTCACATCTACGAAAAATCTGACCCGTATGGCTTCCAGCAAGAAGTTCGTCCCAAAACAGCCTCGATCGTCACCGACCTGAACGATTACACCTGGAACGATCAAGACTGGCTCGAACAGCGCCGTCATACAGAACCCCTCACCCAGCCGATTTCCGTCTACGAAGTCCACTTAGGTTCCTGGCTCCATGCCTCCTCTGCCGAACCCGCCAAACTTCCCAACGGCGAAATCTCTCCCCCCGTCCTCGTCTCCGAACTCAAACCCGGCGCACGTTTCCTCACCTACCGAGAACTCGCCGAAAAACTGATCCCTTACGTCAAAGAACTCGGCTTTACTCATATCGAACTGCTACCGATCGCTGAACACCCCTTCGACGGCTCCTGGGGCTACCAGGTCGTTGGGCATTATGCCTGCACTTCCCGCTACGGCACTCCCCAAGACTTCATGTACTTCGTCGATCAGTGCCACCTCAACGGCATTGGTGTGATCGTAGACTGGGTTCCCGGTCACTTCCCCAAAGACGGTCACGGTCTCGCCTTCTTCGACGGCACTCACCTGTACGAACACGCCGATCCCCGCAAAGGCGAACACAAAGAATGGGGCACACTCGTCTTCAACTACGGGCGCAACGAAGTCCGCAACTATCTCGTTGCCAACGCGCTATTCTGGTTCGACAAATACCACATCGATGGAATCCGCGTTGATGCAGTCGCCTCGATGCTCTACCTCGATTACTGCCGTAAAGACGGAGAATGGGTCGCAAACCAATACGGCGGAAGAGAAAACATCGAAGCGGCAGATTTTCTCCGCCAGATGAACCATCTCGTATTCAGCTATTTTCCAGGTAGTTTGTCGATCGCTGAAGAATCCACCTCGTGGCCCATGGTCTCTTGGCCCACCTACGTCGGCGGCTTAGGCTTCAATCTCAAATGGAACATGGGCTGGATGCACGACATGTTGGACTACTTCCACATGGACCCCTGGTTCCGCCAATTCCACCAAAACAATCTCACCTTCAGCATCTGGTACCACCACAGCGAGAACTTCATGCTGGCACTTTCCCATGATGAAGTCGTCCACGGCAAAAGCAACATGATCGGCAAAATGCCCGGAGACGAATGGCAAAAATTCGCTAATCTCCGCTGCCTATACGGTTACATGTTCGCTCATCCTGGCAAAAAGACCCTGTTCATGAGTATGGAATTCGGACAGTGGAACGAGTGGAACGTTTGGGGCGATCTCGACTGGCATCTGCTTCAATACGAACCTCATCAAAAGCTGAAGCGTTTCCTCACCGCTTTGAATTCGCTCTACCACTCCGAACCCTCACTTTTTGCCCAAGACTTTGCAGAAGAAGGATTTGAGTGGATCGACTGTAGCGACAATCGCCACAGCGTCGTTTCATTCATTCGTCGCGACAAAGGTTCAGATAACTTCATTGTTGCAGTCTGCAATTTCACTCCCCAACCGCACAGCCACTATCGCGTCGGAGTTCCAGAACCTGGCTTCTACACTGAATTGCTCAACAGTGATGCCCGTGACTTCGGAGGCAGCAACATGGGCAATCTTGGTGGTAAATGGACAGACGAATGGGCATACCACAGCCATTCCTACTCGATCGATCTCTGTCTTCCCCCGCTTTCGACCCTAATCTTCAAGCTCGATCGCCAGAAAACCCAGACCGCGAAGCGATAAGCCCCTTACTCACAGGGATTGTTACGTCGATTCGGCTTGTTCTCGCCTTCTCGGATTGTACCGAGGAGGTTAGAGACGATCGCGCACCGCTTAAGTGCACCGCCCGATGCGGAGCCGAACGTTACTTTCCCCATCTGCCCATTCGTTTCCCCTTGGTGATTAAATTGAATTCGATAAATTCCATTTCTCCCCAGCATCGTACTTTCCGGTCGATCCAGCAGTTTCACCCCATCCTGTAGATTCTGCCAATTCTGCCTTAGTGGATCTGCCCCAACTGGATAAACTGACCATTGAACCTGCTGCCCGTGTTGCCGAAAACTAACTTCATAAGCAACATGCTGCCGCTTTGCGCGAGTTTGACCATCCACTAAAGCAGTCACCGCTTTATTTCTTGCCGCGTTCAATCGCTGCTTGTCCATCAATACTTGCCAAGAGGGAGCCACGATCGCTGCCAAAATCCCAATCAGTACAAGTGTAGTGATTGCCTCCAGAAGCGTAAACCCTTGGGTCTGCCCGCAACACAAATTAAGTAACCTTGCCTGAATGACCCTTAATCGCCTCATCCGAATGTTGTCTCTATTGTCATTCATCAGAATAATCAAGCAACGCTGACTAAATCCTCTTGATTCTAAATTTCGTCGAGAATTTTTATTCTACTTATTGGAGCTAAACCCGATTAGGTGGACAGCCATCGTTCTCGCTCGGTGTCTTATCTGCACCTTCTCTCATCGCTCCCAGAATAGTTGCAACTGCAACACACCGTCGTGGATTGTCACCAGAGGTAGCACCGATCGTGATGGTGTAAGGCACTGGATTTGGTAAAGCTGTACGAACAACACTCCCATACGCATCGAAAACTAGGAGAGGAGGACTATTCGGATCCGCGCCTTGATCCACAGAAAGGCGAATCGTGCCCGGCTGAATATTACCATCTCCTAAACTTTGCCAGTTTGTGATTGTAGTAATGTCGATTCTAGTGGTAGGAGAAAGATTGTCCGGTGCAGGAACGATCGCATAGCGGGGCTTGTTATCGTTATTGTCAAACACGATCGCGCGACTAGATTTTGTCCGTTTTGCTTCGGATTGAGCTGTTCGGATCGCTTGAGAAACTTGACTTCGAGCCGAACTTACTCGCTGTTGATTAACAAATGCAACCCAGCTTGGAGCCGCGATCGCAAATAACACACCGATGAGCACTATAGTCACGAGCACTTCAATCAGTGTGAAGCCGCTTGCAGTAGATCGAGGATTCAAAGAACTTAGCCTTTTCATAAGTTTGAGTAGGATGTCAGGCACTACAGCTTCTTGTTCGTTACGCCACGAGTGAGTACACGAGTCTCCAAAGAGATTGGCACTCTCGGTCGATTCGATGGTCCGATATCCGGAATCCCTGGTCTACCTGCGGCATCCCCCTGAATCCGAATAATCACTTCCTGGTTCAAATCGCCCTCTCTGGCTGCTCCTCTAACATAGACATAGAATCCTCGTGGTGGATCGGTTGAGTCGATTGTGCCAGTTCCATTTCGCGGAGTCAGAACCAATTCCTCTGCGCTTCTATCAGGCGCTCGTCCTCTGCCGGATGCCTCATAGATGCCGAACCAATCCACATAGTCAGTGAGAACTTCGTTTGGATTTGTATCGGTTGGGCGGGGGGTTTGCAGTGAGACTGGCGTACTACTTAGAGTTGATCTATCAACGGGCCAAGCACGAAAGCTGGTATCTCTGCCAGTCGGGCTGACCCATCCCACAACAGAAGTCGGAGGAGCGGTTTCAGCACTTCTAGAAGTGAACTGTGGCAGTGTGTACCGCATAATTCTGGCACGACCGTTTGCGATCGTTCTGCGTTCTCGATTCAAGGAGTACACAACCAGAGTATACATTCGTCCAGACAGACACGGAACTCCTCGAATGGGGGCAGGCAGTTCAGTCACGTTTTGTGAATAAGCGATATTGTTCGCAGGATTGGCGCAAGCATCCTTCAATTCCTGCGGTAGGTCATCAACGCGCCAAAATGCTAGCACTGGAACGTTATCACTCGTTCCAAAGCCGCTCGTTCCAGTAATCCCATCAGGCAAGTAGTTTCTCAAGCCTGGACAGGTTGCAGTTGTACCACCAGGTCCATCAAGAAGACACTCTGCATCATACACATACACCGCTTCTCGAACATCGCGGGCAATGTAATCGATCGCAGATTGCAAATCCCTTTGAGTATCGCTTCGAGCAGACTCACGCAAATTGGTCTGAATCAGTTGCACAACGATGAAGAGCAGTCCAGCCGAGATAAGTCCTCCAACAATCATTGCAACGAGAAGCTCTAGGAGTGTGAAGCCACTCGCCTTTTTGCGATCAGAGGACAAGCAAAACTTGCCGTACCGCTTCAGAAATGTCTTAACCATGTTTTTGCCTGAAAGAGTTTACAGCACACTAGCAGCTTCCGGTCGTCGAACCGTTTGCCGGACAGAGCTTACGATAAAGTTCAAGATTCTGACTTTCATTGCTGCGAACAATAGTGGAATAGAGAACTGCCAAAGGACGATTTCGCTGATTTCCTAATCCATTTGTTCCTCGAAGTGAGGCAGGCTGCGTACCACCTCGCCCTGCGGTCAGTTCGGACTGTGCCACAGCGGAATATACCCGAACTCCCATTACAAAGCCTGAGAGAACTTGTCCGCTTGCTCCCGTGAATGCATTCCCAGTTTGGTCGAGTCCTTGGCTGCGAAAGGTTTGAAGCAGGTAGTCAGCAACACAGTCGCCATTCGTATCAATCTGGGCAAAAGTGGCTGTGTTTCCAGGCGGAATAGTGCCCGGTGTTCCAGTACAGACTCTTGTAGAGATTACACCCGTTCCCGCAACGTTAGGAGCAGCGACATTGCTTCTAACATTCACGGTCGCACCTACGCTGGGAGGAAGACCGGGTGGATCAGCTGCGCCGCGCTCTATGATTGTGCGAACTCGATCGATCTCACCTTGTGCCAGTTTCAACGCTTGCTCAGCGCGTTGGGTCTGAACTCGTGACCCCACTGCCCAAAAGATTGGAGGGGTGATACTCACTAGGGTAATGGCGATAACGACGATCGCGATTAATCCTTCAATCAGGGTCAGACCTGCATCTGAACACTTCACAATCTTCGGATTCAAACCCTCCGATGAAGGGAAAGAAATCGTTTGCTGCTTTACAGAATTATGCAACATCTTAATTTCCTCCTCTTCTCGGACAGCTTGTATTCAGATTGAGTTCTGGTCTTGCTTTAGCGGCTTCGCAGAGGTTTGCAATGTAAGGATCATTCGCAGGAGGTTCAACATAGTATTCGCTGCGGTTCTTACTTGCAGTGACGAAACGAGCAGCGGCTGGACCAGCCGGACTATATTGCAGCCCCACATCGTAACCCCAAAGTCGGTTTGGTGCTTTGTAGTAAACTGACTCGGAGTTAGCCTTGAGAGGATCAGATGGGACTTTGCTTGTATCAGTCCACGGTTCTAGATTTTCAAGTTCAAATGGAGCAGTGGCATAGTTCGCATAGCTCAGCTGAATGAACGAGCCAGAGAATCGAAGGTTCTTACCTTCCCAGGTTTCGAGGAATCTTGGGAAGTTGTGTAATCCTCCATAGCCTTGGTTTGGACGTGAAGGAGTAATTCCACTCACGACGATCGAGTTAACGCGGGACTCTACCGCAGGAATAAGTTCGCTTTTCCTGTCACCTCTTCCATTACTACTGTAGTTCGCATAGAAGTTCCTACCACCTTCGACATCCTCACCGTAGTTGTAATAGGTTTGCTCTTGAAACACAACGTTGTAAGGAACAGGAGGGAGCACTTTACCCGGCAAATCACGATCACCTGAGTTTACATCTCTAGGGCGCACCACGAGCGGGTGTCCAGAACGAGAGATCTTCACAGGAGCAGTAATGTCAACCCATTGCCCAGTCGGATCTTGACCGTTTCCGTTATTGGTACGACGACTTGCAACCGCATCATAACGGGAGTTTTCGCGAACCCAGTCCCATCCACTATTTCTAAGACCAGGAACCTTTCCAACCATTGCCTGAGCAGGACGGTTCTGGTTATGAAACGAGGTGTGATTCGCACTGAGACAACCAGGGTCGAACAATCCTATTCTAGGTTCATGGTAGTAGCTGCGAGACTGACCTGCGCTTGTACTGGGACTCAGTAGCATCCGTGCGTCAGGCACAGGATACCTCGTTGCTGAGTTCGTATAGGAATCAACGAGAGTAGTATTTGAACGATTGTTCGTGTACTGGAGGAAAGTATCAGCGATCGAGCCATCACAGAAGCCATTCGACAGAACAGAGATACTGTCAGCCAGGATCTCAGAGGGTCGCCAGCGATCGCGATCAGGCTTCGCGAAATCATTGTTCAGCCTACGGCGAGTGTAAAAGTTTGAGTAGTTATCTGCTAACGGGTCTAAAAATTCCTCCAAGGGATTGCCCGTTGTATTGTCTGCGCCATCTTGGTGAAGGTTGTAATCACCTTGGATGTAAACAGGCTGATCCGTGAAGAATGACAAGCCCTTGATATTGTCAGCAGCATTGATGGCTCTTCCTTCCAAGCTACGATCTCGCTTGAGTTGAGCACCGTTTCGGAGTCGGAAACCGTAAATACGTCGGTCTGGATCAGGGTATCTATCGATCGCTTTGGTTGAGATACCATTCTCTCCAGGGTTGAGCGATGTTCTAGTTGAGTTTACAGGTCTGACCTTCGGATCGATGGGGGCGGCAGGGTCTTGTAAATTCATCTCACAGACTGTTGCTCCGCAAGTCGGTCGGGAAATTGCATCTTCTCGGACAGCATCTTCTCGAAAGGCATAGACAATACCACTGGCTGGAAGCCAGACATCTCTAACTCTCGCGTTTTCAAGCTCCTTACCTCGCAGCATTCCTAGATCGATGTCTAGAGTGCGAGTCAACATCAGTTGCCGTCCATCAAAGAAAGCACGATCGAGGAATGGAACAGCGACCGATGTTAGTCCGCTTCTGAGAACGCCTGTCGTGGATAGACTGCCTCTGAGTGAATCAACTTGGAGAATGAGGTTAGGCGTGAAATTCGCTTTATTGGCTTCAAAATCCGCAAGACTGTTATTATTCGGAACGATGCTAGTGGTGGGAAGTCTCCAGGCATTAAGCGGTTGAGGAGTCAGCGCGATCGCACTTACCGATAAATCTGGAACCGGGAAGATACTGACAGGATCAGGTCTGCGGCTCAATAGATTGTCGGTTGGCATAGGTAGTGACGGACTCCGATATCCTGCCCGACCTGGCGCGAGGGTTTCGCTGATCGGTTCAAATGAAGCATTAATCGAGGATACATAGTTATCAGCGATGTATGGCTCGTTTGCTGGCTGTCGGTCATCGTAACCCGTTGTGGCTGGATCGCCGCCGTTGTAATTATGGCGAGCTTCTGGAAACAGATAATAGAGAGCGGGAAACTTCGGCAGGACTTGAGTTCCACTGGCATCAAGAGTGCCACAAAGCCGGGACAGAGCCAGTCGATATTGAGATAAGTCGCGTCCATTGTAGCTAGTACCGTAACCAAATCTGGGGAAACCCGTAGAGTCAACAGGACTAACAGCGGTCAAACCAGTGGAATTGAGCAGAGTCGAAGTTCTGGGAAGGAGTAGACGAGGATCAAAGGAAGAATTAGAGGCTTGCTGCATCCGGTCACTGAGAACCCTATCTCCGTCTGTGTTGGCAAAAACAAATTGATCAGGATCACAGGCGGCTGCCATTTCAACAAAATCGCCATCATTTCTTCCTGCTGGTAAGACGCGATATCTGCCAAATCTAGGTGATGGCTTAAATCCAAAGGTTCGATCGCGACGAATTTGATGATGCAGCATGATTGTCTCTGCCAGTCTCATCTCTTCGATAAACTCTGGGCTATCAGGCTTCAATGCCGTTCCGTCTACGGCTGTCCCTCTATTCAACAAGTACTGTCTGAGCGCAGCGATGAATGCTTCAGGAGGAACACTTTCATAGTCCGCAGCATTGTAAAGCGATCCAGTGGCTCTGTTTGTGGATTGACTATAGCCATAAGTAGCCATCTGTTCTCGATGTAGTACTTCTGGATTCGGGCTTAACGGTCCGTCATTTGTACCATCCATCAGCAACCAAAGATCGCGTCCTAGCTTCGCCATGAGTCTAGCTCGGATACCTCCAGCATTTCCTAGATCTTTATCGTTTGGAACATTAGTTCCGGAGACAGCGCTGGGGTCGAATTTCTGAATTTCGTTGACGTTATACGCCAACATGCCAATTGTGCAAGCTGCCGTTTGAATGTAGGTCTTGTCAGCGATGCTGAGTTTGCTGAAATCGTTGCCTTGATCGCTCAAATTCTTCAGGGCACGTTTTAGGTTCGAGTAGTTGCCCCACATCGAAAGAGCAGGGTAGGGATGAATCACATTGTCATTCGGAGTCGGGGGGAAAGCTCCACTCTTGAGCGCACCGCCAACTGTTTGATGATCACCAGCAAAATTAGCAAGGTTCTGAAGTGCCTTACGCAAGCTGCTAGTGGACGATTGCACTTGCGAGATAAAACCGCTGTAGTCACCTCCGGGTGGCGCGAATTCCCAGCCGTTCGTTCCAACTCCGGTAAAGAAGTTAGTCAGGAGAGACGTAGAAGTCACTGTGCCGCTACTTTCGATTCCTGAGAAAGAGAAAGGACGAAATGTAAGCGCTTGTCGGAGCGTCCAAAGTGTACCAGGGTGCGAAGTCGTTGCAAGACACGCGATCGGGTAGTCTTGATCGACATTAGCCGCAGCATGATAGATGGCGGTACTTTGAACCGCAGACAAGTTATCCCTTAAGGTTCGCCGCTGGAGGTCAACATGAGAGACTCGTCCTGATGGTGTGACCGGGTAAGGTTTAACAGTCACGGGGTACAGCGGATCACCTTCGTGTTCATAGTTTGGCTGATCAATCTGATTAACGTCTGTGGTGTCGTTAGCAACATAGTCATCAGCATTGAGATTACGAGGAGCATACCAGGTAAAGAGGTTTCCAAGTTCTAACCGTTGTCCGACTAACAGTCTTAACCCCTTTACACGAGCACGCCGCTCCCAATATCCATCCAGACCTACGCCCGATGCCTCGCTATCATCTGGAAGAACACTATTGTTGATGAGTTCTGAATTCTCAGGTGGAATAGGCTTACCAAATTGACCCTCAGGAACAGTCGCGCTTTCTTTGTCTTTGTACTTGGGTTTGGGACCCCACAAATCATCGGCTCGGTACAGGTCATCAACATAAGGTGCAGATGCTGGATTGGCAGAGATGCGTTGAGGGAGACGCTGATCAGCGCCAAACGCGGATAACGCTCTTCTACTGGCATTGGTGGTTAGATTAGCGCCTCGATTGTTGCGATCGGGATTTGCTTGATTATTGATGGTCGGAATCGTGGTGTAGCCATTCTCCAACATGACCGTCTCTGCATCAGAGGTAATCGCGATCGGATTAGCCGCTGCACTTGAGCCGGTGGTATTTGACACTCTGGGTGCATTTGTGGTTGGGTTATTGCTGTGAAGATGAATTGTTCCCAAGTCCCTTTGGGGATCGATGCTGCCACGTCCCACGACTCCTGCGGCTACAAGTCCCTGTAGATTTGTCGTTGGCGTGTTCCCTTTTCTGTCTGTCACTGTAATTTCAGAGGCAGAAGGCGTAAACAAACAGGATTCTGGAGAACTGATGAGATAAGCAGTAAAGAGCGTACCCCCTCCTCTAGGCTGAGGCTCTAAGGAGCCGACAATGAGGCTGCCTTCGGTGTGCATCGCGCCATTCCAATTCATTGGTGCACCTGGATAAATCTCCAGATCGTGGCGGAACCAGGCTCCCCATTTGTTACCGCGATCGATTTGGCGATCTTGAGTAAACTCTAGGGTCGCTTTCGTACCACCTGCATTTCCTGGAATCACAAGGGCATCGACTTGAAAGTTTTTCCGTAGGATCGCGCTCGATGTTTTGTCTTCAAACCAGCCATCAGGACCCGCGTTTCCGCCACCCGTATTTCTGGCGCACCCTAGCGCACCATCTACGCTGAGCGGCGCTTGTCTGACCCAATTCTCCTGTGCCTTTTGAGCGTCGTTGAGTTCTAGTAAGCGGGTTGCGATCGTTTTTGCTGGTGCGTTCTGCTCAGCGGGAGTCGAACGAGGCGCGTTTGAAATGATCGAATAGACGACAGTTGAGTCGTTTGTGTCAATTCTGCCATCGCCATTTGTATCAGTGCGGAAGTACCATGCGTTGTCTACTTTACTATCATTATTGATGTCAATCCGCGTTTCGTCTGGGAACGTGTACGCATCAGTCTGGTTGCCGTTCGCATCTTTGTAGGGAAGGATTGGGAAAGTCTCGCCTTGGTTGCGGGTTGTGCCGTTATTCAGCAGCATCGCTTCTAGCGTGGCTTGGGACGGGACACCGCTGGGCAGTCGGGTATCTTTGGTGGAGTCGAACAGAAATTCGAGTTTGGAGCGGGCGCGATCGATGGCGGGGGTCGCGGCGTTATAGATGACCCGCTGTTGCGCGTCGCCGATGACTTGGACGTTGCGGTTGTATGCCCGGAACGTGAGAGCGCCAACGGTCAGCGCTACGACCAAAATCAGCAGAACTGTGGTCGGCAAGATGAAGCCTGCGGTGGAGAGTTTGCCGCGACGCTGATAGAAGAGGACGTAGCGAAGAACTCTGGTAACAAAGGATTTTGTAATCTTGCGGTAGAGTCTTCCGAGTTGGTGGAAGAAGCCCTGGAGGGAGAGTTTGCGATTTGACATAGCTGCTGAGTTGGCAGTAACAAAAGTGACGATCGTGCGAGACTCGATCGGAAGGGGAATTCACGATCGCAAAATGAGCATTCGCAGGGGCAACTAATGCTAAATCGACGAAACCTATTACTAGATATCGTCCGATCAGTGCCCGTGGAATGGTCAAGATAGACATTTTGAAGTTCATCAAAACTCTATCGTTGTCGAGTTGCTCCTTCTACTGTCTTCACAAATGGAAGCAGAGGCATCCGAGAAGTCACGCGCTTATCGTCTGGGAGAATCGGAGGAAGACTCCGGTAGGTTACGGAAGACGCGATCGTATCTCAGAGGTTTCTAGAAGAGTGATGGCTTTCTGAGAACAGTTGAGCGAACTCATCAAACCGAGAGGAAGTGTAATGCAGGTATATTACCCATCTGAGTTGGGCACGGTATCAAGGGCGGAAATTTTAGCCCGAAGATAGCAAAACTGGGGTGAAGCTGTAGATGGCTTACCCCAGTTTGAAAATTTTAGACAGCACCGCAGGGACACCTAAGCGATCGGAGAATCAATCCTTGCGGTGTAAAAATCGACGATTGCGAATCTGTCTATATCAATTGTAATTAGAACTTACAGGCGGCTGAGATCGATGCCTGCTTCCTTAGCAAAAGCTTCAAGACTCTTGTGTTCTAGAGTTTTGATTGCTTTGGTTGAAAGACGAAGTTTCACAAAGCGTTTACCGCCTTCCCACCAGATGCGCTTGACCTGGAGGTTGACTTCTTGAAGCTTTTTGGTGCGGCGGTGCGAGTGGGATACCGCCATCGCGTTATTGGCTTTCTTGCCAGTGAGTTGACATCGACGTGCCATGAGTTGATCTCCGATGGGTTTGATTAGGATTTGTCACAGTCCTCTATTATAGGCAATCGAGGACTTTTGGCAAAAGGTTGGTTAGCTCAAGAGGGTGAGGGCACGATCGACAGCGGTAAGAGCGCGATCAATTTCTTCAGCGGTGACGATGAGCGGCGGGACGAAGCGGACGACTTTGGGACCCGCAGGCACGAGAAGAACGCCTTCTTGAATCGCGACTTTTACGATGTCAGGGGCGGTGAAAGTGCTATCAGTACTTAGTTCTAGACCGTTAATTAGTCCCCAGCCACGGACATCTGCGATCAGCGATGGGAATTTGTGGGCGATTTGAGTGAGACCGGAGCGGAGTTGTTCGCCACGGGCTTGAACGTGAGAGAGGAGATTTTCGCGTTCGATCGTGTGACAAACTGCGAGCGCGACCGCACAGGCGAATGGATTGCCGCCAAAGGTGCTGGCGTGATCTCCAGGACCGAACACGTTGCAGTGAGATTTACAGAGCATTGCACCGATCGGAATACCACCGCCTAATCCTTTGGCAGAAGTGAAGATATCGGGTTCGATGCCGAGATTTTCGTAGCCCCAGAGTTTTCCGCTGCGTCCCATGCCGACTTGCACTTCATCCAGGATCAAGAGGATGCCTTTTTCGTCGCAGAGTTGGCGGACGGTTTGGAAATAGGTAAGATCACCGGGACGGACACCACCTTCGCCTTGTAAGCCTTCGAGCATGATCGCGGCGACTTGGGGTTCAGCGGAGTCGAGTTCAGCGATCGCGGTTTTCAAGGCTTCGACATCGTTGTAGGGGACGTAGTGGAAGCCGGGAACGAGCGGATTGAAGTTTTGCTGATATTTCGGTTGTCCGGTCGCAGTAATCGTTGCGAGGGTGCGACCGTGGAAGCTGGCGTTTGCCGTGATGATGACTGGATTGGAGATATTGCGGACGGTATGGGCGTATTTGCGGGCGAGTTTGATCGCCGCTTCGTTGGCTTCGGCTCCAGAATTACAGAAAAAAGCGCGATCGGCACAGGAATGCTCAACCAGCCATTTCGCGAGTTCGCCTTGGGGTTCGTTGTAGTAGAGGTTGGAAACGTGGACGAGGGTTTGGGCTTGTTCGGTGACAGCGGCGACCATTGCGGGGTGGGCATGTCCGAGCGTGCAGGTAGCGATTCCGGCGACGAAATCCAGATATTCGCGCCCTTGGTCATCCCACACTTGAGAGCCAGAACCGCGAACGAGAGTCAGCGGGAAACGGGCATACGTGGTCATCACGTATTCGTCAAATTCTGCGGTGGAGAAAGGGGCGGAAGTGGGAGATTTTACAAGGGTTTCTGGACTCACTGCTTTTAATCCTCAAATGAGCGGGGAAAAGAACATCTTAATGGAAGTTTTTCGAGAGCGGGGTGCAAGCGACGCAATTCCGCCTAAATCCAGTATGGTCTTTAGAGGCGATTCGGGGTGAGACAGTCACAAAATGATGACACAGCAAGTTTTGGCGATAGCGACAGGCGATCAGGGTCAGTTCGCGCAGTTGGTGACGGTGCTGATTATTTTGCTGCTGGTGGCGACGATCGTGGCGTTGTTGTCGAGACGGTTGCGGGTTCCGTATGTGACGGGACTAGTGCTGGCGGGGGTTGCGATCGCGGAATTTTTACCGAGAAAAGTTGGGCTGGATTCGGCACTGATTATCAATTTGTTTCTGCCGATTTTGTTGTTTGAGGCGGCGATTAATACGGATATTCGGCGGTTGCGAAGTACGTTGAGTCCGATTTTGCTGCTGGCGGGTCCGGGGGTGTTGATTGCGGTCGGGGTGACGGCGATCGGGTTAAAGTTCGGGTTGGCGTTGGAATGGATTCCGGCGTTGTTGGCGGGCGTGATCTTGGCGATTACGGATACGGTGTCGGTGATTGCAGTGTTTAAGGAAGTGGCGGTTCCGTCGCGGTTAATTACGATCGTTGAAGGTGAAAGTCTGTTCAATGATGGGATCGCACTGGTTTTATTTGGCTTGATTTTGAGATTTAATGCGACTGGAAGCATCACGGTTGTGGATGGTCTGCGCGAATTGGTGGTGGTAATTGCGGGAGGGGTTGGCGTTGGCTTGGTGCTGGGGTACTTGGGCGTGGGATTGTATTTGCAGTCTGAAGATGATCCGCTGAGTAGCATTTTGTTGACGGTTGCGATCTCGCTGAGTGCGTTTCAGCTTTGTCAATTCCTGCAAGTTTCGGGTGTGGTGGCGGTTGTGATTGCGGGATTGATGGTTGGGAATTTAGAGCGATCTAAGAGTGTTTCCGCATCGAGTCGAATTACTGTTCTAAGCTTCTGGGAATATGCAGGGTTTGGAGTTAATACGTTTATTTTTTTGCTGATCGGATTAGAGCTTCGGTTAGATACATTAGGACGGACTTTGCCAGCAGTGTTGTTGGCGGTGTTGGCGTATCAGATGGGGCGATTGTTGGCGGTTTATCCGTTGTTGGCATTGGTGAAAGTGTTCGATCGACCTGTGCCGTTGAAATGGCAGCACGTTTTATTTCTGGGAAATATCAAAGGTTCGTTATCAATGGCGTTGGTGCTGAGCTTGCCATCAAACATTCCGGGAAGAGAATCATTGATTGCGATCGTCTTTGGAGCAGTTCTTTTATCGTTGGTCGGGCAAGCGATTGGGCTACCGCTAGCGGTTCAGAAATTGAAATTGGCTCACACTTCGGAAACACAGCAGTGGATCGAAGGATTGCAATCGCAGTTAATGACCGCAAAAGCAGCACAAGATGAGCTTGATACATTGCTCAAGAGTGGAGTGTTACCAAAATCGGTGTATGAGGAATTGCGATCGCGCTATCAAATTAAGGTCGCAGCAGCAGAGCGATCGTTGAGAGATTTTTATAATCGTCGATCGGAGAAAGCGACAGAAATTGCAGTTCAGGATTCGAGATTTGATGCGGTGCGGAGGCGATTGTTGCTGGCGGAGAAGAATGCGCTGAATGATGCTTTAAGAAAGCGGATCTTGTCTGAGGAAGTGGTGCGATCGCGGCTGAAGACGATCGATGAAGAATTGTTGAACGTTGAAGATGATTGAAATGGTAGGGTGATGAACGAGTTAGAAACGGCGGAATTGGTATGCAGCAAGAGGTAAAGACCGTAGAGATTGGAGGGAAGAAATATTCGATCGTTTCTGATGACAACTATTTGAAACAGATCAAGAATCGCTTTGAGCCAAAAATGGTGCAGTTGTTCAAAACAGTTGCAGCAGATAGTGAAGTGATTCTAGATATTGGTGCAAATATTGGATGTACTGCACTATTGTTTGGTGAACTATCAGAGCAAGTTTACGCCTTTGAACCTTCTCAAAGCACGTTTCGCTTTCTTGAGCAGAACATTGCTCAATCAGGATTAACGAATGTTTCACTGCAAAATATTGGGCTGGGAGCGGAATCGGGAGAATTTACACTCACATTTTCGCCTGCGAATCGATCAGGTGGTTTTGTCTCAAATCAAACTCGAATCGATGCAGGACACACCACAGAGCAAATTACGATTCGATCTCTGGATGAAGTCGTGCGATCGCTCAATGTTACAAAGATAGATTTCATCAAAATCGATGTTGAAGGATTTGAAGGACAAGTGCTTCGAGGAGCAACACAAACGCTTGCAGAATATCAGCCTGTTATTGTGCTGGAATTGAATCATTGGTGTTTAAATGCGTTTCAGCGGACTTCAATTCCAGACTTTTTTGATTTTTTGCGATCGCAATTTCCAATCCTTTTGGCGATCGACGACGTAAGCTATCTGGACTTACACAATGAAACAGAAAGCTACACCGTCATGTATTACCACATCTTGCGAAGCAACTTCCCGAACCTGTTAGCTGCATTCGATGAAAGCAAGCTTGAACAGTTCAGGAAGCAATATCAACATGGATTCGTACCCAATTCTCTTCGGAACTATTTACGATCGATCAAACGCAAGATTGGGTTCTAGGATCGGTTGAACTGAAGTAGAGCGAATTTGCTCGATCGCCCACAGAATCGTTTCAGGAGTGGCAGGAGAGGGGATCGGCACAGAATCGACCTGACCGAAAGCAGCGATCGCCGATCGAATGGCTTCCCGGACTGACATTGCCAACATAAACGGCGGCTCTCCAACGGCTTTACTACCGTAGATCACACCGTCTTGCGCGGCACGTTGAAGTAGATGGACATGAAAGGCTTCAGGCACTTCGCAAATGGTCGGAATCTTGTAAGTACTAGGAGCATCACTTCGGAGCCGTCCTTGAGCATCCCAAACCAATTCTTCCATTGTGAGCCAGCCCATTCCTTGCACAAAGCCGCCTTCGATTTGACCTCGATCGATTAACGAATTCAGCGATTCCCCGACATCATGCACAATATCAACCTGTCGAAGTTTGAACATTCCAGTTAGTCCATCGACTTCAACTTCGCTCACGGCTGCACCATAGGCAAAATAATAGAACGGTCTACCTTTCCCAGTTTCAGCATCCCAAGAAAGGTTCGGAGTGCGATAGTATCCGGTTGCTGAGAGTGAGACTCGATATCCGTAAGCTTGTCTTACAGCTTCATCGAATTCAATTCGTGCACTCGGATAAGTTCTGCAATAAATCCAATCGTCCTCGAACACTAAATCACTAGGCGTATCTAGCTCAAGTAACTGTGCGGCAACCGTCGCAATTCTAGCTTTTAATGTTTCACAAGCATTTCGTACAGCTTGACCATTGAGATCCGCACCACTCGAAGCCGCAGTCGCAGAAGTATTCGGAACTTTGTCGGTGCTCGTGTGCATCATGCGAATTCGATCGATATTCACGCCCAAAGTTTTCGCCGCAACCTGAAGCATTTTAGTGTGCAAGCCTTGACCCATCTCTGTTCCACCATGATTCAGTTGGATACTACCATCGGTGTAGATGTGAACGAGTGCGCCCGCTTGATTGTATTGAGTCTTGTTGAATGAGATTCCGAATTTAACTGGCGTGATCGCAAGTCCGCGTTTTTTGTAGCGGTGGGATTGGTTGAACCCGGCGATCGCATACTTGCGTTCTGAAAAGTCCGATCGCTCTTGTGCCTCGTTCCAAACACGACTAATCCGATTATCAAAAATCTCTTGTCCGTAATGCGTTGTGTTCGTCTCACCAGAGCCATGATAGAAGTTCCGTTCTCGCACGATTTCAGGAGCAAGATTCAAAGTTCTAGCAATACGATCGACAATATCTTCGATCACGACCATGCCTTGAGGTCCACCAAATCCGCGATAAGCAGTGTTCGAGACTTTATTGGTGTTCGCGATCGCGCCTCTCACTTCTAAGTTCGGAATGTAGTAAGCATTATCAACGTGCAACATTGCTCGTAACAAGACAGGCGGCGAAAGATCTAAGCTCCAACCTCCATCAGAATAGAGATCAACATCGAGAGCGGTAATCTTCCCAGTTTCGGTAAAGCCGACTTGGTAAGTTCCAAGGAAGCCGTGGCGCTTTCCGGTTAGGGTCATATCATGCGATCGCTTTAATTTCACTCGCACCGGGCGACCTGTTTTATGAGCGGTAATTGCAGCGATCGTTGCAAAAGGATTTGCTTGAGATTCCTTGCCACCAAATCCACCTCCCATGCGAATACAAGTCACCGTTACTCGATTTGAGGGCAATCCTAGTGCCTGAGCAACAATGATTTGAGTTTCGGTCGGATGCTGAGTTGAAGAATAAACTTGATAGTTGCCTTCCCCGTCTGGAATCACCCAACTCGCTTGAGTTTCAAGGTAGAAATGGTCTTGACCATTCATTGAAACTTCGCCGCTCAACGTGTAAGCAGAGGTGGATAGAGCATTTTGAACTTCACCACGTTTGATGGTAGGGAGCTTTGAATGGAAGCTATCTTTTGCGATCGCATCTTTAATACTCAAAATCGGTTCTAGCGGCTCATAGTCCACTTTGATTTTAGAAGCTGCTTCTCGCGCCGCATCATCGGTTTCGCCAACAGTCCAAACAACCGCTTGCCCCCAGTAGCTAATTTCTTCAGTCGGTAGCAGAATTTCATCGTGGACAATCACGCCTGTATTGTTCAGACCGGGAACATCATCAGGAGTGATCACAGTGACAAAGCCATCTACTTCGGAAGCGCTGGAAATATCAATGTTCCGAAGCTTTGCTTTCGCACAAGGAACCATTACCGGATAAACAGAGAGCATTCCCGCAGGTAAACGCTGTTCATCGGTGTAGATGGCTTTTCCGGTGACGTGAAGTTCTGCGCTTTCGTGCGATCGACCTTTTCCAACACTCATGATTCACCCTCCATTTCTACAAAAAATTTCTCAAATAGATTTGCAACTAATAGCTTTCGATAATCGGCACTACCCCGAAGATCAGTTAGAGGTGTAAAGGCTTCTCGTAATAGGGGTTTGACTTGTTGGATTGTGTCGATCGTCCAAGGTTTGCCGATAAGCGCGTTTTCAACTGCGATCGCTCTCACGGGAGTTGCTGCAACTCCGCCATACCCTAATCGAGCATGAACAATCTTATTACTCGCATCGAGATCAATCACGAATGAACCAGCCACAATGCTAATGTCATCGGTTCCACGTTTGCCAATTTTGTAAGACTGACTGAGACGCTTAATCCCTTTTGGATTCTTTGGAACGGTGACAGAGACAATGATTTCACCGGGATTTAGATCGGTTTGACGATAGCCTTTGAAGAAATCGATTAATGGGAGCGTTCTTTGTTCGGATAAATTCGCGATCGTCACTTCTGCATCGAGCGATAACAATACCGGAGGCAAATCCCCGATCGGTGAAGCGGTTCCGATATTTCCGCCGATCGTCGCTCGGTTTCTGACTTGTTTTGCTGCGAACCAATGCAGCATTTCATCAAGGTTTGGGAAAACGCCGTGTAAATTGGTTTCGATCGTGTGTAGGGGGATAGCAGCACCGATTGTGACTCGATCGCTTGTTTGTTCAATCTGTTGCAGTTCCGCCACACCTTCAAGCGAAATCAAAATCGGAAAGGTCTGCCGATGGTGGCTCATTTCTAAGCCTAAATCGGTTGCACCCGCGACTAAAGTTGCTTCTGGATGTTGCTGCAAGAGTTCAAGAGCTTCGGATAGCTGTGTGGGGCGATAAAACTGTTGCTCTTGATTTGAGTAAGTGATTGAACTGAGATCTAATTCGGCTTGCTGCAATCGTCCTGTGAATTGATCGGAAGGTTCCGCACCTGTGACTAATTGCGCTGCTCGTCGAATCGGGATGTACCCAGTACAGCGGCACAAATTGCCTTCGACAGTATAGTCATCGACTTTGCCCGTGTAGTAATCGGCAAATAAGCTCATGATGAAACCAGGCGTACAGTAACCGCATTGAGAACCGCCCGTTTCGACCATTGCGGCTTGAACCGGATGTAGTTTGCCGTTTGCGATTCCTTCGACCGTGACGATTTCTCGACCAGCGATCGCGCCCAATGGAATCAAACAGCTATTCACCGCTTGATACGTTGGATTCCCGGCGGGATTACGACCGACGATCGCGATCGTACAAGCGCCACAATCTCCATCACCGCAGCCTTCTTTGGTTCCCGTTCGTCGGGACTGCTGGAGATATTGCAGGAGAGTCATCGAGGGCGACACATTTTTAAGGGAAATGCGATCGCCGTTTAGCGTGAAAAACAGTCGGTTCTCGAACGCCTGAGTCATCATGAGGAGTTACTAAAAAAGAAGTTAAACGGTGGCAGCCCTCGCTTTGTAAGCCGCCCAACCACCATAAGTATTAGAAATGTCGGGCAGATTGTACTCGTCGATCAGTGCTTTGGGATACAGGAATGCGGTTGCCGTCTCATCGTTGTCCAAATACACCTCAACTGGGTACATATTCGGTGGCTCATTGGCAGCGAGATAATCGAACTGCTCTTGTGTCATTTCATACACTTCGCCAGGAATCGAAATTCCGCCTAATTCAGTTTCGTAAATTGCCGGATGCCAGTCTTCGCCCGCAACGTGCAGCCGATAGCGCGGTTGAGTGGCGGCTGTCCGAACGAATTCTGCTCCCTGTAAATTTTGATGATCTGGCTGTCCACGCAGCGCCGAACCACAAATGAATACACGCCGATTTCCGGGGGTCACTTTGCTCGTCACGATACCAATGCTCCTTCTGTAATGTTATAGAACTTTGAGAGGAACGATCCGATCGAATCGATCCAGAAGCGCAACTTTTCATTTTCGCAGCCTTGCACCGTCTGGCATTGATCAAATTTTCGGATCTTTCTGTGTTGCAATCGGCACGATCGCAGCATCAATCTCTCTCAATGCTGACTGCAAGATCTACCTGTATACAGTATTCTTAAATTCTGTGACAATCAAGATCTATCGCCACAGCACTACTTGAACGTCTGCTCAACGAATAAAGGGGAATGCGTTATGTATCACTTAAAAGTCATCGTGATTGGTGCGGGGATTGGCGGCTTGACGGCTGCGATCGCGCTTACCCAATCCGGATATGAAGTCGAAGTCTACGAACGCACTCAAGAACTTCGCCCCCGTGGTGCAGGGATTTCGCTCTGGTCGAATGGCGTAAAAGTGCTGAATCGCTTTGGTTTAGGGGAAAAAATTGCAGCGATCGGCGGTCAGATGGATCACATGCAGTATCTTGGCATTCACGGCGAAGTGCTGAACCAAATTCATCTCAAACCCCTCATCGAAGAAGTGGGACAGCGCCCTTATCCGGTCGCACGAGCAGATTTACAAGCGATGCTGTTAGAGGCGTTTCCCGGAAAGGTCAATCTCGGATATCGCTGTATTGGGGTGGAAGAACATGGCAACCAAGTAACGGCAATGTTTGAGAATGGGCATCAAGCGACTGGGGATCTCGTGATTGCAGCCGATGGAGTGCGATCGACGTTGCGGGAATATGTGCTTGAACATGAAGTGCTTCCGACGTATCGCGATTACGTCAACTGGAATGGACTGGTCGAAGCGGATGAAGCCATTACGCCCCCGAATACTTGGACGATCTACGTCGGGAATCATCAACGTGCTTCGATGATGCCTGTGGGTGGAAATCGGCTGTATTTCTTCTTCGATGTGCCGTTGCCATTGGGAACGAGTGCGCCACCGGAACTGATTCGCTCTGAACTGGTAGAACATTTCAAGGACTGGGCGGAACCTGTTCAAACTCTGATTCAGCGGATTGATCCTGACAAGACAAATCGCTTGGAAATTTCCGATGTTGGACCTGTGGATCGTATGGTGCGGGGTCGAGTTGCACTTCTCGGTGATGCGGCTCATGCGACTTGTCCCGATCTCGGTCAAGGAGGCTGCCAAGCGCTCGAAGATGTCTACATGCTGAATCATTTTCTGCTAACGACCAATATCAGCGTAGAAGATGCTTTGAAGCGATACGAGAATGCTCGGAAAGACCGCACGAGTTCGATCGTCGAAAAAGCCCGCAGTCGTGCCGAAATGATTCACGGTAAAGATCCGGAACTGACTGCACAATGGTACGACCAACTGCGAACCGAACCTCCAACAGCGGTTACGAGCGCGATCGCGAAAACGATTCTGACAGGACCTTTACACTAATGCCGTATTCGCTTTCTGAACTGAATCAACTGGATCAATCCGCCTTTACCAAGGCGTTAGGCGAGATTTTTGAACAGACTCCGACGATCGCATCTCAAGCGTGGGAGCAGCGACCGTTTAAGGATGTGGACGATTTGCATCAGAAAATGCTTGCTGTCGTCAATTCAATGAGCGATGAGCAAAAATTAGCCTTGATTTGTGCCCATCCGGATCTAGGCAGTAAAGCGAGAATGGCGGAAGCGTCTGTTCAAGAGCAAGCGGGAGCAGGACTCGATCGCTTAACTCCCGAAGAATACGATCGCTTCCATCGTTTGAATGAGCAGTACAAATCCCAATTCGGGTTTCCGTTTATTATTGCTGTGAAAAACCACACGAAAACCAGCATTCTTGAAGCGTTTGAAACTCGTCTACACCATTCCCAACCCGACGAAATGCGACAAGCGATCGCAGAAATTTCCCAGATTGCTCGTTTCCGACTTCTACAACAGGTGACAGTATGACAATGACCCCTCTACCCACGGTGCGTTTGGCAATTAACAGCGATCGCCTGAATCAGAGTATTGCTGACCTCGCCTCGATCGGCAAACTCGAAAACGGTGGAGTCTGCCGGATCGCGTTCACGAATGCTGATTTGAGCGCGAGAAATCAAGTCCAAGCCTGGATGGAAGACGCAGGCATGACAACGCGAATCGATGCGGCTGGCAACGTGATCGGACGCTACGAAGGTAAATTTCCGAATGCTCCAGTGTTGGCGACTGGATCGCATATCGATACGGTTCCGGTCGGGGGCGCGTTTGATGGTTGTTTGGGCGTGTTGGCTGGGATCGAAGTGGTTCGGACGCTTCGAGAGAATGACATTCGGTTGGATCATTCGATCGAAGTCATTGTCTTCAGCGACGAAGAACGATCAGTGATTGGCAGTAAAGCGATCGCGGGTGAAGTTCACGAAGATCCGGCTTACTATGTCCGCTTGGATGGTACGCCAATTCAGGATTGTTTGAAGAAAGTTGGTGGCGATTGGTCAAAGATTGCGATCGCAAAACGGAGTGATATTGCTGCATTTGTGGAATTGCACGTCGAACAAGGCGGCGTGTTAGAGAATGCGAAATTACCGATCGGCGTTGTGAGCGGTGTTGTCGGACAGTATCGATTCGCGGTCAAGATCAAAGGTCGCCCGAATCATGCGGGAACGACTCCGATGAACATGAGAAAGGATGCCTTGGTTGCAGGTGCACAAATTGTTTTAGCCGTGAATCGACTTGGGGTGGACACACCAGGAGATCAGGTTGCAACGGTGGGATATTTGACGGTTTCACCGAATGCGACGAACACCGTACCGGGTGAAGTGGATTTAAGAATTGATTTGCGAGATTTGTCGCAATCGCACTTAGAAGGATTGGTTAAGCAATTGAAAGCGGAGATTTGTGCGATCGCAGAATCGACTGGAACTGAAATCGAGATGCGTCAGACGTTGCACATTCTTCCGACGTTGGCAGCACCGGGAATTATGAATGCGATCGAGCAAGTTTGTCACGATCTGAAATTGCCGAGTATGCAGCTTCCAAGTCGTGCGGGACATGACGCTCAGGAAATTGGACGGATTACGGATATGGGAATGATCTTTATTCCGAGTCAGGCGGGAATTAGTCATTCTGAAGAGGAATATACTTCGCCCGAAGAATGCGCCCAAGGCACGAATGTGTTGCTACAGACTTTCTTGCGTTTGGATCAGATGTACGCCCACTAAAAAATCGCCCTGGATCAGATCCAGGGCGAAATCTTTCTAATTGCTAAAATCCCAGCCATTTTGACGAATTTCGATAATACGTTGCCCAGCGTCGCGTCTCTGGGCGTTGTTGCCACTGCGATCGCGTCACCCACAACGTCACCACCGGAGCCGCCAGTCCACCATTTCGCCCAACTACAACAACCGACACTTCATTCGCCAATAAATCGCGATCGAATCCCCGTTGCGCTGCTGTTCGTGCGACTAATTCCGCACGTCGTACCAACCCTTCGTACGATTCATTTGCAGCACGATCAAGAATGACTTCGACACGCGCCGTATATGCCTGAACTGCGACCGGAGATACGATCGCGTCAATTCCCCAAACTGTCGCACCACACCCAAGACTGAGAAGACCCAGAACCAATGAAGAACGAAAATTCATAGCAGAAGTCAAAAAACGAACAACACGGGAAAAGTTGTGAATCATGTTAGTTGAGGAATAGGTTTTTGTTGCAAGAAAGCAGTTTTTTTCTATGATGTGTTTGCGCGAATCTTTCTAATACAGTCGAGGTGTCGGGATGAGCAATTTTTGGGCGATCGCAGTCGGAATCAATCACTATCAGTTCCTTCAACCTCTTCATTTTGCCCAGCCAGATGCCCAATCTCTCTGTGAAAGTCTGGTCAGTGATGCCGGATTTTTACCGGAACATTGTTTACTGCTTACCGATACTTCTCCGGAATTATTCGGACATTCGACTGACCCAAACTACGAGAATTTACAGTACTGGACAAAAATTCTTAAAGAGAAACTCCAGCCTGAAGATGGTTTGTGGTGCTATTTCAGTGGGTACGGAATTTGTGTGGATGGCGAAGATTATTTACTACCGATCGATGGTGATCCCAACCGCATCAAAGAAACGGGATTCTCGGTACGATCGCTCTTTCAAACTTTACGATCGCTTCCCACCCAAAAGATTTTTATCCTGCTCGATTTCAACCGCTCCGCATCAGTTTCCAACGAAAAAATTGGTTCTCAAACAGCAGCTTTATCTCGTGAATATGGCATTCCAACGATGCTGTCTTGTCGTCCTGAGCAGTTTTCTCATGAAGCGCCTGCCTACAATCACGGACTGTTTACTCAGGCATTATTGGAGGGATTGCGATCGCATCAATGTTCAACCTTGTCAGCTTTAGAAGATTTCCTCAAGTTGCGCTTACCGGAACTATGTGACCACAGCGATCGACCCATTCAAGATCCGGTTCTCGTCGTGTCTGATCCCGAACAGCTTTATCAGGTGATCATGCCTGTGAACTGGGCGGAAACCGATTCTTGGGTGGCGGCTGACTCAAATCCGTTTGCGATCGAAGATGATCTTTATCTCACTGCCGAAAGTGATTCTCCATTCGGTGACTTTGCCGCTCAGCCGACGATTATGGGTGCAACCGCAGAACCTTCTCAAGAAGAAATTCCAGACGAATTCAGGCTTGAACCTGTCGAAATCGATGATCCAGTCCCACAACCTGATCTAACACTTTCTGATCCAGTGCCGGATCTGACGCTTTCAGACCCGATCGACAATGATCCTGCCCCTTCCCCGATTCCGCCCGAACCCGAAGGTCAGGATCAAATGTTTTGGGAACGGCTTCTATTTGGAGGCAGTGCAATTCTATTAGTTTTATTGCTTGGTGTCCTGTTCCGTAATTGGTCAGCGTTTATGGGTGGACAGCAACAAACCGCAAAAACGGAGAATGCTCCAACCGCAGTCGCCTCCCCTAGTCCAAGTCCAGCCACAGAAACATCTGCTCAAATTCTGAATGAAGCTCGATCGTTCATTAAACCGACTCTAGCTTCGGATGCTAGTCGAGCGATCGACCGCGCTCGTGAAATTCCACCGAGCGATCCCCTTTATGCTCAGGCACAACAAGATATCGATCGCTGGAGTCGGAATATTCTCGATATTGCTCGTCAACGTGCTGCCCAGAAACAGTTTCAACAAGCGATCGCGGCTGCACAACTCGTTCCCAAAGATCGTCCGGAAGTGTATGCCGAGGCACAAAAAGCAATTCAGCAATGGCGACGATCGCGATAAAAATTCTCTGACATCACCCGTTAGACTAGAGAAGTAGAGTCTCGATCAATGACGAGGAGAACGCATGATTAGCCCGGATCAAGTTGAGGCAATGATCAAAACAGGATTGCCGGATGCTCAAGTCGCGGTCGTTAGCCCCGATGGTGAGCATTTTGAAGTGACGGTGATCTCTTCTGAGTTTGCTGGAAAACGCCGCGTTCAACAGCACCAACTTGTCTATGGTGCAGTGAAGCAAGCGCTCTCCACCGAGGCAATTCACGCGCTTTCTCTCAACACGTTCACGCCCGAAGAATGGGCAACCAAAAACTAACGTTTACCCCCTCTTAAATCCCTATGTCAGACGCTCAAGAACGAATCAAAAGCCTGGTTGATAACAACAAAATCATGGTCTTTATGAAGGGCAGCAAACTCATGCCCATGTGCGGATTTTCTAACAATGTCGTGCAAATTCTCAACACGCTCGGCGTTCCTTACGAAACCGTAGACGTGCTCGAAGATTACGAAATTCGTCAAGGCATTAAAGATTTCTCGAACTGGCCCACGATTCCCCAGGTTTATATCAACGGGGAATTTATTGGCGGTTCGGACATCATGATCGAGATGTACCAGAAAGGCGAACTGCAACAACTCGTGGAAGTTGCGCTCGCGTCCTAGATTTCAACAAAGAAGGGGCACACACGCGCCCCTTTCACTCTTTATCGATAATCTGGTTCCGGCATCACATTGTCAAAATTCGACGGATCATAGATGTAGCGTGTAATTTCCTCCTCAAGACGGTTGATTTGGTACGGTTCCAACACACTCGCGTGTCTGAGGGCAGACAGATACCCGTCTAAATAGAGCCGCAGATCATCAAAGCGATAGCCACGGTTCCAGAGTTCGACAAGGTTGTCGGAGAGGCGTTGGTAGTAGCGGATCGTCAAAGAATCTTGAAGCATAATGCGATCGACAAAGAAATGATGCCGTTTGACATCGGATTCATTTTGGTATTACCTAAGCTTAACATTTTGGCTCGATGTCTCTCGCTTTGTATCGAAATTCTACAGATCGGAATATCCAGCAATGCTTCGTAGTACAACCTGAGTCTAGCTGGGTAGCACCCGTTACAAATCGAATCGATTAAGCTTTGATACCCTTATCTCAAGCATTTTGAGGACATCAGCCCCCGTGGGAGCCATTCACATACAAATCGTTGAGGGAAATCCGCACCTGCGATCGCTACTCGGATGGCATCTCCAGCAGGCGGGCTACCAAGTTCATCAGTCGGCGGATCTGCACCAGGCACGAGAAGGCTTCTTGCTCAGGCAGCCGAATCTAGTCATTCTCGATTCGGAGATGCCAAGCGGCGATGGTTTAGAGTTTTGTCGCTGGTTACAGCAGCAGCAGTGTTTGATTTTGATGCTGTCGGCGCGGACGGCGGAATCCGATATTGTCGAGGGATTGCGATCGGGCGCGGATGATTATTTGACGAAGCCGTTCGGAATGCAGGAATTTCTCGCACGAGTCGAAGCCCTGATGCGACGGCAACGGGTGGCGGCTCCTCCGATTAATCTCGATTTTGGCGATTTGAAGATTGATCTTGTGCATCGCCGGGTGAGATTCAAAGGCGAATTGATCGAGTTGACTCCGCAAGAATTTAGCCTGTTGTATGTGTTAGCGCAAGCGGGTGGGGCGGCACTTAGTCGATCGGAGTTGTTGGAGCGGGCTTGGCCCGATGAGATTGATAATCCTCGGACGGTCGATACTCATGTGCTGTCGTTGCGGAAGAAGGTTGAGATCGATCCACGTCAGCCGAATTTGATTCAGACGGTGCGGAATGTGGGGTATCGGCTGAATTTAGAGATTTTGAATGCGGTAATGCCTGCTCAGAATGGGCATGTGAATCGGAGATCCGCGAGCGCTCCGGTGTCTCGGATGGCTTCGGTTCCGCGTCCTCGGATGTGATGATTTTAGGATTCGGTGATGGGATATTTATTCCGAAATCATTGATGCGTTGATAGATTGTCGTTCATCGCAATAACGTGTAGAGACGATTCGCCGAATCGTCTCTACGCTCGTCGGGTAAACGCGAAATCGATCGCATACGTGATCGATTTCGCGAATGGGAACATTCATTCGATCGCACTACCAGTTTTCCGAATCATCAGAATGGAACAAACCCCAATTCACGGCTTCCTTATCTGGGCAAGTTTCCACCCCTTCCGCCATTCCATACGGGTGCATCCCGCAGACTAATAAACTATCGCCGTAATACTGCCCGTGGAAATTGCGGCAACCGACACAGACCGGATGCTGTTTCAAGAGCGGTTCAACGGTTTGAGTGACAGGCTGAGTAAAGTCCTCGATCGCACCCCCAATCCCAAAATAAGCCTCTAAAATCGGACTGACTAAGACCGTAATCGACTGCTCCAATTCATCCACAAACGTTGTATTCAGTTGCATCGACATCTCTTCAGAGAAATCGACGAAATCATTCATGGCATCGGTCATATCTTGAGCCACATCAATCAAGAATCCTTCAATTTGATCCGCGATCGTGTCAAACATTTCAAACCAATCCTTTTGCCAATCGTTCATAACAGTTATTGCCGGGGAAATTGCACGAAATCCAGTAGGTCTAAATGACTGAGACGATCGCTCAAATCGACCTTTAGCCGTGATCATAGCTTGAATGTTCATGACACAACTGTGAAGGAATCTTACGTTTTCCACCTGTAGATAAATTGAATTGCTGCTTTCGTTAGAGGTCAATCAAAAAACGGCGTTGCTAACGTAGAAATAGCTTTCAAGTTTGCAGGAGACTTCTATGAATCGTGCAGTCGTGTCGCTTTTAGTGATGACGTTGCTGTTGACATTCGTTCTTTCGCCGTTTTCCGCATTAGCCATGTTGATGATGTTTCTGCTGATTGGCGGAATTGCCGGAACGATTAACTCGATGGTGCACATGGTCGTGCATCACAATCCGCCTGAGCGATCGGATTCTCAGAGAACTTAGATCGATCGGGATCAACGCGATTTAAAGTAGTAAGTGGGCGATCGAGTTCGGTTGCTCACTTACAAGCTGTTTTAAATCCCCGGTAAATCTTTTTCCAGCGAAACCCGTGAGTTGATCCCATGAAGTCTTACCTAGCTGCCGCTGTCCAAATGAATAGCTTGCCTGATCTGCAAAAGAATCTGGCGCAAGCAGAAGAATTAATCGATCTCGCTGCACGGCGGGGGGCAGAACTGATCGGATTGCCAGAGAATTTTTCGTTTTTGGGAGATGAAGAAGCGAAAATTGCTCAGGCAGACTCGATCGCAGTTGAAAGCGAAAAGTTTCTCAAAACAATGGCTCAACGCTTTCAAGTGACAATCTTGGGCGGTGGCTATCCCGTTCCAGTCGAACCCGGCAAGGTTTATAACACCGCGTTGCTCATTGCTCCAAATGGTCAAGAATTGGCACGTTACGAGAAAGTGCACTTGTTCGACGTGAATCTACCCGATGGCAATACCTACCGCGAATCGGCAACGGTTGTCGCAGGTTCTAGAGTGCCTCCGATTTATCCCTCGAAACAGCTTGGCAACATCGGCTTATCCGTCTGCTACGATGTGCGATTTCCAGAGCTTTATCGTCAGATGACACAGATGGGTGCGGAAGTGCTCTTTGTTCCCGCAGCATTCACCGCGCATACCGGGAAAGATCATTGGCAAGTGTTGTTACAGGCAAGAGCGATCGAGAACACGTGTTATGTGATTGCACCCGCTCAAACTGGAAGACATAATTCCTTGAGACAATCTCACGGACACGCAATGATTGTTGATCCGTGGGGTGTGATTTTGGCGGATGCGGGAGAAATGCCGGGAGTCGCGATCGCAGAAATTATTCCCGGACGATTAGAACAAGTCCGGCGACAAATGCCTTCTCTGCAACATCGGGTGTTTTAGTTGGGCGCGATCGCGCTTTGAGAATCATAGATGCAAACCGCGATCGACGTTCGCAAAATCCTGTGGTGTTACACTGAGAATCTAAGCGGCAACGGAATTTAGAAGCACTGTTTTAAGCATCAATTAGCTATAGTTGCGATCGCATTCAGTCTGTTGCACAGCATTACGCTATCGTTTGACCGCTGCTAAGATAAACGCGATCGCTTCTTCGGTGTGTTCTTCGATCTGTTCTGGACTTAAGCGATCAACTTCTGGCGTAAGATGCTTCCAGTTTTCATGCACAGTGAAATAGAACAAACACACACTCAAAATATGGGTCAGTGCAATAAACGGTTTCATGGGACGAAACACTCCTTCTGCCATTCCTTGCTCTAGAACTTTGAGTAAGTGTTCATGCAAGTTCAGCACATTTATTAAGCCTGAAAGAATGCCATTTCTATGTTCCAGAGTCGGAAACTCGATCGCGGGTTTTTGTCTTGACATACATGAAAGCGAATTCTGCGATCGCACATCTGCTCAAACGCAATCTCTTAAAGCTGATCGATGTTGTTGTCGAGCAAGATGCTCAGATTCTTAGCAAGCTCTATCCCAACACACCGCAGCGAATTAAGCTAAATAACGAAGTTGGCATGGATTGGATCAGGCGCAACTTTGAGAGCTTTCCGACTGTTGCTGAACCGAATTTATCTCGGTAACTTGCTTTTGTAGGTTGAGCAAACCTCGATCGATAATCTGGTGCTCTGCAAGTCCGTAAATGGTTTGCGACAAGTAATCCGAACAAGACCCTAGCGCACCTTCAGCGGTTGCGATCGTCGTTGCAACTGCTTCGATTGATAGCTTCGGATCGTACATTGGGTGCTTCGGATTGATCGTGAACACAATTGCATCAATGCTTGTCCCTACCGCAAAGACCTTTACCCAGCGAGGAATGTATGATCCAACTACCATTTCTCGTCGCCATAGCAACAATAGCTCTGGTGCAATCAGTTCGGGCGCAATTCGATAAGCAATTCCACGACAGCTACCACCGGATTCTAAAGCAAGGACTAATCCTGGATTTTCGGGTGTTCCACGTCCAACTGGAGTGCGTAAACAGAAGCTACGATGCCAGCCGTAGATTTTTCCAGAAATGCGATCGCAATATTTCAGAATCGGATTCCAAATCAGCGACCCATACGCAAAGATCCAAACATCGGATTGAGGGGGTTTTTGCTGAAGAATTTGTGCGATCGAAGCCTCTAATTCGGCAGTACTCAAAATAGAAAGACCCAGTTTTTCCACAGCAATCATCTGCTGTAGCCGAAGAGATTCGAGGTCCGATCGCGTCAGAGACATAATGATCTGCTTTCAATTGCACTAAGCAGTCTAGCGCGAAGATTTTTTGATTGTGGTGTCGATCGCGATCTTTTACGCTCGATAAGCATGAAGTGTTCTAAAACTGTTGCGAATCGCTGGTGACATGACTTTCATGAATGTGTTGCGGAGTCCAACTGCGAAAGGATGAGACACTTCGCCCATTTTGCCTGAGCGTAAAGATTCTTCTACGATCGCTTTCGTTCGTGGAAACCGTAGCGCCTCATATCGCTGAAATGCAGCACTTGGATCGGAGTCATCTTTCAAACATTGAGCAATCACATAAGCATCTTCTAAAGCAGTACAGGCTCCTTGTCCTAATGTTGGTAACATTGGATGTGCTGCATCTCCAAGCATGGTTACATTCTGCTGGCTCCAAGGTTGAATCGCAGGACGATCGTATAAATCTGTAGTTAAAATATCTGCTTCATTCGTTGCTGCGATCAACTCTGGAATTGCTGGAAACCAACCTTGATACATCGTTTCAAGTTCTTTTTTCCGTCCGATCGCCGCATCCGGTTGAGCTTCAAGCGATTTTGCTGCGGCATACCAATACAGTTTCCCTTTACCAAGCATCATAAAGCCGAAGCCTTTCCCATCCCCTAAAAATTCGTGAATATAACCAGGACGATAAGCAGATGGAACATATTCTGTGAGTCCTCGCCAAGTTTTGAAGTTTCGATAGGTTGGGGATGTATCTCCTAAAAGTGCGGCTCTAACTCGCGATCGCAATCCATCCGCCCCAATTAACGCATCGCCTTCAATTGATAATCCAGAAGTGAAATGAGCAGTGACTTGATAGTTCTGCTCGAATCGCTCAAAGGTTTCACCTAAGATAAAGCAATCGCGCTCAACATTCCGCCATAGTAACTGATGTAACTCGGCGCGATGAATGCCAACCACAGGTAATTCAAATTGATCAAGCTGCACATTGACTAATTCTTTCCCGCGCTGTGAATTGAACTGATAGTTTGTCGTGAGATAGCCAACCCCGATCGCAGCTTCCAATAGTCCTAACTGCTTCAAGATGTGGGTCGCATTTGCCCAAAGTGCAATTCCCGCTCCAGCCTCTCGTAAGGTTTGGGGTCGCTCATAAACTAGCGGCTCAATTCCAACTCGATCGAGAGCTAATGCGGTCGCTGCTCCGCCAATTCCGCCCCCAATAATGATAATTCTCTTCATATTTATCGACAGACTTGTCAGTTGATTAACTCAATCGAACCAAATCTGAAGTTGATTGTCAACTGACCATTTGGTCGAATCGTCGCTATAATGACCAAGAATTTTTTGGATGCGACTGTGGCAAGCACGAAGAAAAGCAAGGCAGAAAAACCGATTCGAGATGCAGAAGCAACTCAGGCTGTGATTTTGTCAGCGGCAGAAGCGGAATTTGCACAGCATGGATTGATCGCCGCCCGAACGGAATCGATCGCAGCTAAAACCGGGGTAGCAAAGTCAATGATTTACTACTACTTCAAGGACAAAGAAGGACTGTATCGAGCCGTCTTAGAGCGATCGCATTCTGATCTTGTACAAACGATTCAAGCCTTGGATTTGGAGAAACTACCGCCCGAAGTTGCCTTAGAACAATTTCTCAATGCCTTGCTCGATTGTGTCTCGCGCAATCCCAAGCTACCGACAATCATGTTTCATGAAGCAGTACAGAATCAGGGAAAGTATTACAAAAACAGCGATTCAGTCAATATCGATCAAGTTCTGGTTGCAATTCTAGAGCGTGGAGTTGCAACAAGTGTATTTCGATCGCTTGATCCCTTCCAAACCGCGATTAATATTATGGGAACTTGCCTGTTCTATTTCATCGGTGCTGGCAACATTCAACAGTTCTCACCCGGAAAGCGACTCTTGAGTAAAGCCATGTTAGAACAACATCGTCAAGAAGCGATCGCGTTAATTCTGGCAGGAGTTCGATAGTTCAGCTTACCTTGAGGTCGGTTTCCCTGCTCGTGGGTACGGCAGTTCCAAATCGCTCCGGTAAATTTCCCGAACCGAGAAACATTGCAGAACCTTAAGGGTTTCGGTGCTGAGATGAGATGAACGGATTAAGATAAAGGCTACTGCTTCGTAGGCAGCATCGTCTCACTGTGTTCATGGCGCGTTTATGACTGGTCTTAACCCTTCTACTCTTCGTCGATTACTGGAATTGCCGCAAATTCCCTCAGTTTGGGAAGGCGATCGACGAGTCTTAACTTCTGGAGCGCCGATCGATCCTGCGTGGTCTGAATCGTCTACCCCTGAAGGAGAATGTATTCTCTGGGTCGATGGCTCTCAAGGCATGGTGAGGTCGATGGATGTCGTGCCGATCGAAACGGGACATGAAGCGATCGTCCGAACGTTGCTGCGGGCGATGGAACATCCGCATAATCCAGGGAAACCCGCTCGACCGCAGAAAATTGTAGTGCGCGATCGAGAAATTCTCTTTTATTTAAGAGGCGTTCTCCAAGATTTAGACATTTCGCTCGATTATGTTCCAGAACTGCCGCTAATCGATGAGATTTTTCGAGGCTTCCAGGATGCGACGAATGCCCGTCCCCCTGCCTTGCCCCCTCAGTTTGCCGAGGAATTATTAGCGAAAGCCGATTTACTTTGGGAAGATGCGCCCTGGTCACTATTGCCAGATCACAAAATTTTAGAAATTGAATTAAATCGATGGGATTTGGGCTGTGTCTATGCGTCCGTGATGGGGATGTTGGGCATGGAATATGGAGTTTTGCTTTATCGCTCGCTCGATTCACTCAAACAATTCCGGCAGCGAGTTCTTTCTAATGATTCGATGGATCGGATGGAAGAGGCGTTCTTAGCTCAGGACTGTTTGTTTCTCACGTATGAAACTGAAGACGATGAGGAGGACGAGTTCGAGGACGATTTAGATCTGCTCGATCCAATTCTCAAACCTGTCTTTGGCAATCTGCATCCACTGGAAGGAATTCGATCGTTTCTTTATGAAGAAGAAGCGATGGCGTTTATCGTCGCGCTCGAAGCGTTTCATCGATTTATCAAAACGCATCGTCGCAAATTGATGAACGACAATTTTCCCGCTCTCAGCAGCAAGTTTAAGATTCCCTCTCCAGAGGGCGATACGATTTCGGTCAAAGTTTCGACCCTGCCCGAAGTCGCAGAAGAACTTTATGCAATGGTCGATGGCGATGAATCGGAGTTTAGTGAAGCGCCAATGATTCGGGATGATTTGGTTCCCGAAAATTCGTTTCTGAGTTTGGGAGTTGTGCCTTGGGAAGTCGTGGAACAACTGCGATCGACTTCTGAGCATTTCCAACTCGATGAACCGACACAAGCAGGCGATGGTTTACCGATTATTTTGATTCAAACTTCGCGCCCGAAAGCGAAACAAATGATCGAAGAAATCGAGGCATCGGGCGGACTGGGCGGAATTTGTTTTAATCCGGGGTCTGATCCGTTTGCGGGCGATCGCTATGATATCGGCTTGCTGCAAACTCAGAACGGTGATTTACATCTATTTGGTGAGTTTGACGAAGACGATCCGACGCATGTACAAGCGCGGAAAAAATGGGATCAGCGGTGTAAAAAAACGAAAGGAATTTGCGGCTTGTTGATTGCGAAAGGGTTAACTGGAGCGAGTCGGGGCAATCCGAGCTTAAAAGATATGATGGCATTGTATGAAGTACGATCGCTTTCTTCAGAGGATCTCGGTTTAGGGTTGCTAGAGCGTAAATTTGCAGTCGATTGGATGTAATTTATGGTTGCTGAGATTAAATCGGATATTATTTATCCGGACAGTGACGGCAAGCCGATGTCGGATAATACCAAGCAGTTTGAATGGATTGTATTGATCAAGAAGAATTTAGACCTTTTGTTTCAAGATGATCCGAACGTCTTTGTGGCGGGAGATTTGCTTTGGTATCCAGTTGAGGGAAAAGTGAATTTACGAGTCGCACCCGATGCGATGGTCGTGTTTGGTAGACCGAAAGGTGATCCGCTCGGTGTCAATGGTGCGGCAAGAGGCTCTTACATTCAGCATCGAGAAGGAAATATTCCGCCGCAAGTTGTCTTTGAGATTCTGTCTCCGGGTAATACGCAACAGGAGATGGAGCAGAAATTATTGTTTTACGATCGCTACGGTGTCGAGGAGTATTATCTTTACGACCCAGATACAAATCAATTACGCGGTTGGATTCGGGGCGAGGTCTTTTTGGAACCGATTATCGATTTGGTGGACTATTCTAGCCCACGTTTAGGAATTTGGTTTGATGCTACCGTAAACCCAATGCAAATTTACCGTCCAAATGGTGAGAAGTTCTTGAGCTACGACGAGTTAGACCAACAGCTTCAGCAAGAACGATCAAGAGCAGAACAAGAACGATCAAGAGCAGAACAAGAACGATCAAGAGCAGATCAGGCACAACAGAGAGCGGATGCGTTAGCAGAAAGACTGCGGCAGATGGGGGTTGATCCGGATCAGATTTAAGAATGAGCGATCGCTAATTCGTCGTAAGTGCGGTGACGAGTTGTGCGATCGCAGGACTGAGATTTGACAGAACAACGACTGAAGCCGCAGCAATCATGCTTGTCGTTGCCATTCGCACCATCGCATCTGTGCCCTTCTGATAGACATCAAATTTATAATCCAGTCGATCGACTTTCTCTTCCAGCTTGCCGAATCTTCCTTCCAGCTTGTCAAATTTTTCATCAAGCTGAACTACCGTTGCATCAAGTCGAACCACTGTTGCGTTGAGTTGCAGTAGTGCATCGCGGATATCGTATTGGTTGGATTGTCTGGAATATTCATTTTGAGGTTCGGTCGAGATGGCTCTATTTTATCTTGATTCATCTTTCCTAATCGTCTCAAGTGAGACTGAAACAGAAGCGCGATCGCTCTTTTCTCGATCGACTCTCGATCGCTGATGGATATTGCCAAATCGTTAAAAATCTTCGACCTTTGATCAGGAAAACTGATTTTTTAAGTACAAATACTCACTAAAATCGCGAAAATTGAAAAAATAATTCTGAAATCCATATAACTTAAAGCTTTCAGACGTTCACATTTTGGAAACAGCCTATAGAATGGGCAATTGAAATTTCGAGAGAATCGGAGTTTCAGGCGATCTGAACTCCTTACCTCACAGTTTCACAAACCCGTCTCATCTGAGACACGAAAACCCTTCTTATTTCTCTTGGGAGATTGTTATGAACAAAGGTGAACTCGTTGATGCAGTGGCAGAAAAGGCAAGTGTCACGAAAAAGCAAGCGGATGCAGTTTTGTCAGCAGCGATCGAAACGATCGTTGAAGCAGTGTCTTCTGGCGACAAAGTGACCTTAGTTGGTTTCGGATCGTTTGAATCGCGCGAACGGAAAGCGCGGGAAGGACGCAACCCGAAAACAGGCGATAAAATGGAAATTCCTGCAACTCGCGTTCCTGCATTTTCGGCAGGTAAATTGTTTAAAGAAAAAGTTGCACCTGAAGAATAAATCCACCGTTGTAAACAGGCAGGAAAACAAATTGGTTCGTCCAACGCATGGGGGAAATTTATCTTGGGCAGCGGGTCTTGCTGGCTGTTCCCCCAGCGCAATTCTTGATTTTTCTGCCAGCATCAACCCGTTAGGAACTCCACAATCAGCGATCGATGCGATCCAGGCGCATTTGCCACGATTGCGGGATTATCCTGATCCGTCTTATCAGCAGGTGCGATCGATGCTAGCTCAGATCCACCAGCTTTCCCCGGATTGGATTTTGCCCGGTAATGGTTCGGCAGAGTTGCTGACTTGGGCGTGTTGGGATTTGGCGGAGTTGGATGAAACGATGCTGTTTGTGCCTGCGTTTGGCGACTATTTCCGGGCGTTGAATGCGTTTGGGGCAAAGATTCAGCGGGTTTCGATCGAGTCGAATTTAGAGAGTTCTCAGTCATCTGGACTGCTGTTGAACAATCCGCACAATCCAACAGGGAAATTGTTCGATCGTGCTTGGATTCAAGAACAGTTAGACCGATTTGCGCTGGTCGTAGTCGATGAAGCGTTCATGGACTTCTTGCCGCCAGAGCAGAGTTTGATTTCGGAAATTGAGCACTATCCGAATTTAGTGATTTTACGATCGCTGACGAAGTTCTATGCGCTGCCGGGATTGCGATTCGGATATGCGATCGCTCATCCCGATCGAATTAAACTTTGGCAACAACGACGCGATCCGTGGTCGGTGAATATCTTAGCTGCGGTTGCGGCGGAAGCAGTTTTACAAGATTACGAATTTCAGAGAAAAACATTCGATTGGCTGAATGCGGCACGTCCACAGCTTTTTGAGGGATTGAAAGCGATCGAGGAACTATCACCGCTTCCGGGTGTAGCGAACTATTTTTTGGTTAAATCTGATCGTTCCGTCCCCGAACTACAGAAACAATTACTAGAACACGATAAGATTCTTATTCGAGATTGCCTGAGTTTTGCGGAATTAGGCGATCGCTATTTTCGAGTAGCGGTGCGTTTACCTGCGGAAAATCAGCGTTTAATTGATGGGCTAACTTCATGCCTGCTGACTACGATTTCGTAATTATCGGATACTCAGAAACTGGAATTTATGCAGCGATCGAAGCGGCTCGAAAACGGGCAAGAGTCGCGATCGTAGAGCAAAATTGTCAACCGAAAATTTCATCCAGTCGGATTCTCGCTCAGTTTGCGAAAGCGATCGATCAAACTTCTCGATGGTTCTTCGATGCTGATGTGAAATTGCGCTTAGAGGCGGTGAATCGATATACGAATGCGATCGCGCAATCACATGAAGAATTCTACGATCGAGCCAGATTAGAAGGTTTAGGAATCGAGTTTATTTCCGGTTCTGGTGAGTTCTGCCGCAAGCCTCAAACCGGATTTACCGTAAAAGGTCGAATTCTCAGATCACGGGCTTATTTGATTGCGACCGACTACACACCGATCGTGTCTGAAATGGTGAGCGGTTCAGGCGTTGAATTTCTGACACCGAACTCTGTTATTACGAAAATCCCTGAGTCGATCGTCATCATTGGCGACGATCCGATCGGGGTTGAATTTGCTCAGTTGTATGCTCGATTCGGTGCACAAGTGACGATGTTAATTCGACAGCCACACTTGTTATCAATGGCAGATTTAGAGACCGCTTTTCTCGTTCAAGCAGCTCTCGAAGCTGAGGGAATTCGAGTCATTAACACGCTGCACATTCGAGAAGTTTGTCAAAACGGGAATCGGAAACGGATCGAAATTGAGAATTATGCGATCGAGACCGATGAACTCTTGATCACCGCAGGCTGGCAGCAAAACGTTTCGAGTCTGAATCTGCAAGCGTTAGATATCGATTCACCGATTCAATTAAACGATCGCTTACAAACGAATCATCCTCGTGTCTATTGGATCACTCATCCGGTGCAATCGATCGCCCGTTATCAAACCGATGTTGTTCTGAAGAATCTATCATTGCTACCGATTTTCAAAGTTGATTACGATCGTGTGGTTCAATCTGTTGCGACTAATCCTGAATTCGCGTGGATCGGATTGACTGAAACTCAAGCAATTCGCCGTTATCGTCGCGGTGTAATGATATTGAGATTGCCGTTTAACGTATTGACTCAAGCACAAATCACGGGAGCAACAACCGGATTGTTGAAATTGATTGTGCGGCGCAATGGTCAGATTTTAGGAGCGCATATTGTTGGAGAAAATGCGATCGATTTAATTCATCTAATCTCGTTCGCGATGTCTGAGAATTTGAAAGTGCAATTCTTCGATCGCTTTTCTTATGCGTCTCCAACATTTGCAGAAATATTTAGAAATGCGGCTCACGAATATCGCAAGCTACAACGAAATCATTTCCTTCAAGATTTGCAGGAAAGCTACTTTGCTTGGCAGCGAGGACGAACGAATCTAGAGCGACGATCATAAGACCGCCACGATTCTGAACACGGGCTGAAAGCAACCGATTCAGAATCGTGCTCAGAATCGCTATTTGGCATCCTTGCAGCTAATTTCGCCGAGTTGCAGACGGCGTGCTTCTTGAGCGACGCGATCGCACATTTGACGACTGCCGACTTGACTTTGGAACGAGTTGAATTCGTCGATCGTCAATTGCGGTTTCTGATTCGCCAAAATTTGATAGAAACTTTGACGGAATTCCTGACACAAACCCCGGACTCGATCACGGGCATCGGGATTGACTTGGCTAATATTCTGACAAACGCCGTTCGGTACGTTGCCGCCTGTGACTTGTTGCAGTTGACCTTGGAGCGCTTGACGACGTTGTTCGAGTGCGACTGCTGCTCGGACATATCGCGTGAAAGCGGATTCTTGAGCCGATGCGGAAATATCAAAGGCTTGAGACACAGTAGGAGCAGAAAAGTCCGGTGCCCAGCCTGCTAAGACTGCGATCGAGGAAAATGCGCCTAACACAATCGAGCGTTTGACGAGCCAACGAGAAAGAGAAGAAAAATCACGGTTCATCATCATAAGGCGGTGTGACATTCCGAGAACTAGCACACAAGAGAGGTACAAATAATCTGAATTATTTTACTCGCAAGAAGTTCCAGCACACGGCAAAAACTTTGAAAATTTTAGATGAAGATTAGCGATCGAATCGTTCCTGTTCTGCCTGAATCACCGCATAACACTCACAAGCAATCGCTTCCAAGGTGTATGACTGAATGATTGTAATTCGTCCCCGACTGGACTGAATCGCCCCCGATTGAGCAAGTTCCCCGATCGCGACGGTGATCCCCGATCGTCGAGTTCCTAACATCTGTGCGAGTGCCTCATGTGTGATTGTAAATTCGTCGATCTGTAAGGAATTTTGAATCAGTAATAATTGTCGTGCCAACCGCTCTCGAATTGAATGAAAGCGATGGCAAGCCGCGAGTTGCGAGGTTTGTAACAATAAAACTTGAACGTATTCTAATAAGATTGCTTGTAAAGCGGGACTTTGCTCGAATTCGTCGAGGAGTGGCTGAATCGGAATGCGAAGCGCAGAATCACCGATTTGCACAATCGCTTGTTGGACACTTTCGCGCCGCCCCAAAATCACCGAAGTGCCAACAAAGCCATTGTGTCCGACCAGTCCGACTTCGAGAACCGAACCGTTTGACAGCAGAGTTGTGAGCGAAATCAGCGATCGGATTGGAAAATAAACGTGAGAAATCACTTCCCCGATCGGGTGAAGAATTTGCTGGGCAGTCAACGTGACAAGCTCAAAATGGATTGCCAAGCGTTGATAAATCTCAGGGGGAAGCGCTCGGAGCAGGCGATTTTCTAGCGCACTAGAAGCCGCGATCGAAGACATGAGAATATAACTCCACAAATAGCTGCGCGTAAGCGAGATCAGCAGCTACCACACGAGGAGTAGACTCAGCTAGTCCTCGTGCAAAGGTGAAGTCTCAAAGCGAACGGTGAATTGTTTTTTCTTTATTGTGTCGGTTTATTCTAAGTTGAGCGAATGCCCGATCGGCGTGAAAACCGTATGCGATTTGGCGAAAACACCGTTTACGGAGTTGTGTGCTGATAAACGGAGCGGAACTCATCTTTCTGCTTCGTTGCTCATCCGCCCCGGAATGAATTCGGGGCTAACAGTGCGAAGTCCTTTGAAAAGGACTAAAATCGCCGTACTTGTCTTACAGTCCCCTTCAGTGGACTTTGTTCGATTAGCCCCGAATTCATTCCGGGGCGGTACAAAATCGAAGCGGTAAGACGCTGTATAAGTTCAAGTTCCTTAACGCTGAAGCAACGGGAAAAAGTGCCCGACTGGACCTTGCCCATGCCCGATCGCTAATGAATATTCCAAAGCTTTCGTGACATATTGTTTCGCCGCTTGAATTGACGATCGTAGATCTTTCCCCAATGCCAAATTTGCCGTAATCGCCGCCGCTAACGTGCATCCCGTTCCATGCGTGTGTTTCGTATCAATTCGCTCAGTTGCGAACGTTTCACATTGAGATCCATCGAACCACACATCGACTCCGCGCAGTTCATCGCGCATTCCGCCACCTTTTACAAGCACTGACTTGGCTCCGAGTTCAGAAATGCGCTGAGCGGCTTCCTGCATGTCCTCTAGCGTACTAATTTCAATACCGCTGAGGAGTTGTGCTTCGTATCGATTTGGGGTCAGAATCAGCGCGTGAGGAATGAGGAGCGTTTTGAGAGCTACGATCGCTGCATCATCAATCAGTTGCGCTCCCGTTCTCGATACCATCACGGGATCAACGACTAAGTTAGAAAGTTTTGAAGCTTGTTCGGAGACCGCTGTAATAATGCCTTCATTTAACAGCATTCCGGTTTTTGCCGCCTGTACCCCAATATCTTCAAGAACGGCTTCAATTTGTGCTGTGACGGCTTCGGGAGGTAAGGCATCCACGCGCGTCACACCGATTGTATTTTGTGCGGTGATACAGGTGAGTGCACTCGTTCCATGCACACAATGAAACGCAAAAGTTCGTAAATCGGCTTGGATTCCTGCACCGCCGCCGCTATCAGAACCAGCGATCGTGAATGCAATCGGGATCGAAGGAAGTGTCATCGTTTCGGTTTACCAAGAGGGGGCATCTCTTATGGTAAACATCGCCTTCACTTATCTCGACAGGCAGGCTTGATGAGTTGCTTTGACTCGGCAAATTTCCTCGTTTGCGTAACACACTGAGAGTGATTTCACGCCAAGAATTACCCAAGCTGCTTTGGCAATACGATCGAGGTCTTCCATCACTTGATCGACGCACCAAGGTTCGGAACAATGGACTAAAAGCGCATCGAATTTTGTTTCGAGTAAACAACCGGAAAGCGTTTGAGGGTAAAGCTGTTTGAGGCGATCGATGCGAAAGTCTTCTAACATCGACAAGTCTTGAGCCGTGAATTTCATTTTCATAACTTCCTTTTGAATATGTGTTGCACAGATTGAATCGGATCTGCCCAGGGATCTGTACGGTAAGATCCGGGATCTTTATTTTCTACTGCGAACACAATTGCGTAAATGTGCGGATTCTACGATCGACTTGTACGGAAGCTTACAGTTTAATTACGGCGATCGTGTTCGCAGCTCCGGAGGTTTCGAGCCGCGCTCACATTGCTTTAAAGTCGCGTGCTCTGAAGTGATATTTCTTTAGTTTCGCACCTGTCATTCTTGCGTGAGATGAAATTCTATGAAGCGGTTCGCTACCGTCATGCTAAGGTGACAGGCTGATTAGAAATTTCGATCATTCACCGCATACAAATCTATAAATTGGCTGATTTTTAGGAAATTGCGTTGCCGAGATGCCACACTCATACGGGAAATTCGTCGCGGCAACGGTTAGATCGGAGGAGAGATAGAACGAATGGCAAACGCGAATAAAACAAGACGATTAGCGTGGTTAGAAGGAATCCGGATTTTTGCAGCAGTGTTTCTGCTGTTCTATCACGCTCAATTGTTGTTTACGAAATATGCCTTCACCCCTCAACCGACTGGATTGATTGCCAATCTTCAACAGCTTTTTTCAGCAACTCGCCAGCTTGGGGACAGTTGGATTACTCAAGCATTGAGCTTACCTGTTTGGTTTGGGTATCAATTCGTGGATGTGTTTGTGCTGATTAGCGGCTTTAGTTTGGTGCTGTCACTCAAAGGTAAGCCGATCGAGGTCGGTCGCTTTCTCAAACGCAGATTGCTCCGAATCTTGCTGCCGTTCTGGACTGTGGCTTGGTTGTCGTATCCGATTCTGTGGATCATTGGGAAAACGACGAATAGCTATGTTCCTGATGCGTGGCATACCTTTGCTGGAATGTCTTTTCCGATTTTGTTTGACTATGGTGGCGATCTGTTACTGCCGACTAGCGGTCCTTGGTGGTTTGTGCCCCTGATTCTGAGTTTTGCATTAATCTTTCCGGTACTTTGGTATCTGATCAATCGTTGGGGTTCGCGCAACTTATTGATTGTGAGTACCGTGATCACGTTTGTGTATCGTGCCCTTGCAGTGTATGTGTTTCAGGGACATCCAACTTATGCGATCGTTTCGGCTGCCGCTGGTTGGCAACCGTTCGTACACTTCATTGCTAAACTCAGCACTTTTGTTTTAGGGATGATCGTGGCGCGTCAGTACTCACAAGGTAAAGGAGTTATTTTCTGGCGATCGTCGAGAGCGTTAATCGTTGGACTTGCAATCTATGCGATCGGCTTTGTGGCTCAGTTCTATCGATTCGGCTGGATCTTCGATGACTTCTTATTAGCAGTCGGTTTAACACTCTGCTGTATGGTCGTGTTCCGATTCTTGAGCGATCGCTTAAATCTCGGTGCTGTAATGGTCTGGCTCGGCATTCATAGTTATAGCTACTTTCTGATTCACAACTTTGTGATCGATCGAACTTTGAATCTTTATGTGCAGAATCAGCTTCCCTTGTACTATCAAGTGCTGCCTTGGATGGTGTTTGGAACATTGGGATTGGCGGTGATTGCAGATCAAGTTACGCCTTGGATTGAGAAAACTGCGATCGCGCTTTGGCACTATACGGATGCTCGATTAACGCCGATCGCCAAGATCGGATCATGGGTTCCGAAAGTTGGTGAGTCGGTTCTTTATCGTGGAAAACCGGGCTGGATGATTCAGAAGGTCGAACAGGTTGTGCATGATAAAGCGTTTTATCTGTGCCGGATCTCGAATGGTCAAAGAACGGTTTGGGTGAATCAAAACGATTTGAAACGAGATCAGGCGTTACAGGTGAAATGAATCCCGTTTGGGAAATCCCTGTCGTTCTGCGTTTACCCGACGACGTAGAGACGACCCGCCGGGTCGTCTCTACACGTTATTGCAATGAACGGCGATCTATGAATTGGGAATTATGCGATCGCTTTCATCATCACCTGATACCCCCGATCGCTATATCCTGCCTTGCGATATACCTTGTAGGCACGTTCATTGTCCTCATGCACTGATAGCGCCAACGATGGAATATTCCGCGATCGACAATACTGCTCCACAAACTTCAGCGTTTGGCTTCCGATTCCTTGTCCTCGATACGCAGAACGCAGATACAACTCATCGATATATGCACCTAAACCACGAAACTCAATACTGTAGCTGAAGGTAACGGCAACATAACCGATTACTTGATTGCGTTCCGTGATTAACCAGACTCGTCCTAGTGCGGGATTACTCACGAACTGCTGGAGCGAAACGCGATCAAGAACGGGATCGAATGGGAGTTTTTCAATTTTGTGAAACTCCTCAACCATTTCAAGCAAAACATCAACGTCTTTGGATGTTGCAACATGATGAGCAACATTTACATCAACGGATAACATGCAAAATTCTTCCTTTTCAAATGCGACAAAAAATCAAACTTGGAACGTGAAAGAGATTCGATCGCACAACAAAGCGTCGGATGCAATGCAACATTACACCGAATCAGAACAAACACTAAAAACCCATCGGTTCCGAAGTGTTCTGCAGAACACATCAGAATACAACGATTAAAACTGTTTCAATTCCAATTGCAAATCACTAAATTGTGCTTCCTGACAATGCCCGCTATATGTCTGGAACTTCTTTTAGATAGTGCATAAAATCACCGTGTTTACTGCTTTTGGGCGCAGAGAGCAATTTCAAAAACCAAACTAAAATTGCTTCTTTTGCTTTGAGCGATCGGAATCCAAAACTCACAAATTTTGGTTATTCCTATTTCCAGGGTAATCTGTCCCTCACAGTTTAGTCAACTTAACTCCGACTAAAGGAGTATGATTTTGCGGCTCGAATACAAGTCGGTAAATCAGCATCGGTTTTGATCGCTTCTCGATCGATATGTGTCAAACTCGCCCGGTGTCCCCAATCTTGCAAGGTTTGAATCAAATAATTCGATTTTGGAATGTCTAATTTTCCCCGTCTTCCGATCTCGCCTAATGTATAGAAGTACGGCGGCATTTCCGCTTCTGCATACATCAATTCCAATAATCGAATTAGCGCTGTCCAGTTCCACTCTTTTGCAACCTGAATCATTTTTGCAATTTGATCGCTGTCGTGTAATTTGCCTAACCACATCGCGCCACTTAAAACGAGCGATCGACGATCTAACGAACAGTGCGATCGACCTAATTTCCGCCACTCAACTTTGTGATAAGTGCCGCACTCATGACAAAACCCTAAAAATCCATAGTTCTGATCAGTCAACTGAATCGAAGAGACTAACCGCACCATGACGCGATAGGTTTGTCCAGTGAAATAAGAAAACACAGGAACAATTCCCATTCCGCGTGATGCGGCTTGTTGTTGCACGTTGCCTAGAATTAATCGAAGTCCCTGTTCATGAGCGGCTGGATGAATTCGAGCGATCGCGCCATAGTCAGCGACGCAATTGTCTGAAGCGCGTCCGGTGACGGTTCGCCCATCAGTACTCGTCAGATAAATCAATCCATTAATTGCACAAGCACTTAAACTGGCATGGATGTATGGAACCGGAGAGCCGAAGCCATCCACATCGACTAAATCATAGTAATCCTGATGGTTATAGCAATCAAAGAACACTCGAATTGCATCTCGATCGCTAATCCGATACTGTTTACCATTCAAAGCATTTGATAAGTTCTCCTGCAATGCCGTTTGAATGTCTGAATTACTATCATTTGCCCAAACAAAATCCGCTTCACTTTCGAGCACGTATCGTAGCGATCGCACTCCGCATCCCGCCATCGCATCCAGCACTCTTAGACGACCGTGATTCCTTCGATATACGGCGGCTGCAAGTACTGCTAAATCTCTGACTGTTTCAGCGTTGGGATTGTAGAATGCACTGCCGATATTAAATTTGGCTTTTCCTTCGATCGTCATGTTCAGAAGCGTAAATAGTGCATTAATTCGCCGATCATTGAACTCGGCAGTGAAAGCCGCTGTTGCAGATCCACTAAGTTTTTGTAGTTGCCTTGATTCTGTCGATTTCTCACGATCGCTCTGGCTAATACCGATCGAATCTCTGGAATCTGCATTAATTCATTCGCCGTTGCTGTGTTCAAATTCACTCGCTGAATCTGGTGTAAACTCTCTGGATCGTAATAGCAGAATTTCATCACAGGTTCTAACGGTTTCATTCGTTGCAGCGAAACGCCTAATGCCGCTGCGACATCTTCAATGCAGAGAAATTGCACTCCAAATTCGCTCAATTGCGTCAAGGTTTTCGCCTGATGAATCGATAATCCTGGCAATCTTAACCAATCATCGACACTTGCCTGATTCACATCGATTTGAATGCCCAAATCTGCCGCAATCCGAATCTCCGCCAGCGATTGAAAGCGGTAATACGGATCGTTTTGGATTTTAGATTTCAGGAGCGCGTTAGAAAACCAATTGATCATTACTTAATTCGATCGAGCAATTTCCGACGTTTTTGTTCAAATTCGTATTCTGAAATTAAACCATCTTGTCGAAGCTGATCGAGTTCCCGCAAACTTTCCGATACACTGACCACCGGATTCGCCGTCGCTCCAAGCGCGATCGCTTCATCATTAAAGTTCACATCGAACTCATCCGGATTCTGAATCAGATAGAACACCGCATCAAACAGCCCTGCAATCCACGCAATCTTGCTTCCGGTAAGCGCCAACGCCAGATAAATCAAACACCACCACCGCTGACCTAAATAGAGCTTGTGCAAGCCGACCAAATGAAAGCCACCGAAGATCGGAACGGCTCCCACGATCGCTAAAACTGCCGCAACTCTTCGACTTTTCGATTTCCCCAACATAAATCCCACTGCGATTCCGGTGGATTCAATATAGCGAAGTTTGACCGAAACGCGACCCTTCACAATTACCCATAGAAGGAAATTAGCTCGAAAATACCAAGACGCATATACCATTCAGAAAGGGGCAGTTTTTCAAGTTGCATTATGAAGTTGCAGTCACCGAAAGGTAAGGTTCCTTGGAGATCGATCGGGGTCTTTTGTGCGATCGCTTCCGCAGCCGGGTTGGTTGCGTCGAGCGCGTGGCTCAGCACTCAATTCATCATGGACCCACGCTCGATCGTGTGGATGAATCGCTATTTACCAAAACAAGCCCGAATTCCCGTCAGTGCTTGGGATGACCCAAAAACGCTCCAAGAAATCCAGTCAGATTTGCGAAGATCAGGACTGTTTGCCGGAGAACCAATTCGGGTTGAAACTGCACCGAAAGGCAAGAAGAAACAAACTGATTTACTGCTGCCAATCTTTAAGCCCGGACAAGATGGAGGCGACGATCGCTTAACCGAACTCCGCGCCTATCGATTAGTCCTCAATCCCACACCAAACAAGAAAGAAGCCCTTCAATTCGTCAATCAAATCGAGGTGCGGGAACTCCACGAAGATTTTGTGACAGAACCGCTCGTTCGCGCCCGTGTGATTAATCCGAGTTCCGATCGTCCAGTCCCCTTTACAACAGTCGTTCGCTTTGAAGATCGTGCGCCTCGAAATGGAGCTTGGTTAACCCTTAACGGCAAATTGCAACAGGGGGATTCGTCGATCGCTTACGGGCAAGTGGTCTATTACAACCCGACCACAACCGCGATGAGTGTGATGCTCTCCTGGACAAGTCCTGATGGCGAACTTCCAACTTGGCAAGCAGTTCCGAAAGGTCGTCCGGCTGAATTTGTCGTCAATCAAACGGTCGGATTGGAACCCGATTTTCAGGTCTATCAACTGCGATCGGTCAAACGCAAAACAATCCCGTTTCAACTCCAGCCGATTTCTTTAAGCGATAGTGGACTGAAAGAGAACAATGGAGCTTTCGTAGATGCCTTATTCCTAGCTCGGAGCGGTCTTTGGTCAACGGCTTTACAGTATATGCAATCGGTCAAGCGCCAAATGGGTTCGGATTGGACGATGAATGCTCAAGCGCAGATGGATTTAGTCGCCCGTCATGCCAAAGTGACGAAAGCGCAAGCCGACCAACCTTGGGCGAATTCAGGACAGCAGGTTTTAGCGAATTTGCTTGATGGACGTTGGGAACGAGCGATTCAACTGGCGCAGAATCCGACTAGCGATCGGACTGAAGTTCTCGATATGCTCAAATTCGATCCGGGTCGAGTGCAAAAACGCATCAATGCCGCACTCAACTTTGATCCCGCTCGATCCGATGTACAAATGTGGGCGGCGTTGCGAATGGCATCTCAACAGGGTAAACCGAGCGCGATCGCGTGGTTGGCAAAACAGCCTTCAGATTCTAATATCCGTCGCACTCAAACGCTGAAATTAATCAATGAGTTAGATCCGATGACGCTCGGAACCGTTGCGCCTACTCAAAGTAATTAATGAGACTAAGTCTCAAAAACCTTGAAATCTAGTTTGACAGGCTGTCGTTCTAAAGATCTCGCTCAAACGAAGAAAAGATTAAAGTACGCCAAATTCACTGTAATTTATTTGACAATAAGACCTATTATCAAAATAGCTTTTGACATCGAACTGTCTCGATGAATTCTGGTGTAAGGAAAATAGGTCATGACAAAATTTTTAGTTCATTCGCTGGTACTAGCAGCAGGTGTCAGCATTGCATCGAGTGCGAACGCGACTGAAACTCCGAACGTTGCCGATTTGAGCAATCCCGAACCGTTATCCCAAGTCACTTCGGTTTCTCAGCTTTCCGATGTTCGCCCAACCGATTGGGCATTTCAGGCTCTGCAATCGCTAGTTGAGCGGTATGGCTGTATTGCAGGTTATCCCGATCGCACGTATCGCGGAAATCGTGCCTTAACTCGGTTTGAGTTCGCGGCAGGTCTGAATGCCTGTCTCGATCGCGTGAACGAACTGATCGCCGCTTCGACCGCTGACTTAGTGAAGAAGGAAGACCTCGCTACCCTGCAAAAGCTTCAAGAACAATTCGCCGCAGAACTCGCAACCATTCGCGGTCGCGTGGATGCTTTAGAAGCAAGAACAACCACGCTCGAAAGACAGCAATTCTCCACCACCACGAAACTGAACGCAGAAGTCGTTTTAGGAATCACAGGAGCCGCAGCAGGTCGGGACTTTATTCGACGTGAATTTGTCCCTGGAGTCGGCAGTGTTGAAGTTGCCGATCGCGTTTCTCGTAATACGATCGTGGGCAACCGAGTTCGCCTCAACTTTGATACAAGCTTCACCGGACGCGATAATTTAAGAACTCGATTACAGGCAGCAAATCTCTCAGGACTACCTGCGAATCTCAACGGCGACCAGTTGACTAACGAAGGATCATTACGATTTGCAGGCGGTGAAGGCAATCAAATCGGGCTTGATGCGTTGAACTACACATTCCCGATCGGCGAAAACACGACTGTCGTTCTCGAAGCGAATGCAGGCGCGATCGACGACTTTACCGATACGGTGAATCCCTTCTTAGACGGGGATGGCGGCTCCGGTGCGCTCTCCCACTTTGGAACCCGTAACTCGATCTACTACCTCGGCAATGGAACAGCCGGAACCGGATTAGGACTGCGCCACAAATTTGGAGAAGCCCTAGAACTGAGTTTGGGTTATCTCTCCGGAGAACCGAATACTCCAGCCGCAGGCAATGGATTGTTTAATGGCTCCTATGGTGCACTGGCTCAACTTACGTTCCGTCCCAGTGAGCGTCTCGGAATCGGTCTCACTTACATCAATGCCTATAATGTCGATTTTTCTGGAAACGGTGCAGTCGGAAGTACTCGCGCGAATTTCCGATCGCTCGCTGAAACCGGATTCTTAGCCGACAACGTGCCGACGATCGCGAATGCTTACGGAATTTCGGCATCGTTCCAACTTGCGCCTCAATTGGTGCTGAATGGATCGGTCGGATATACCAATGCTCGATCGCTGCAATCCGGCGCACGCGGAACGCTCGATATTTGGAACTGGGCAGTCGGGTTAGCGGTTCCGGACTTCCTCAAAAAAGGCAGTTTAGCGGGTGTGATTGTTGGGATGGAACCGAGAGTGACCGGAGCAAGAGGCGCATTCGGATCGGCGGTGGGACGCGATCGTGATACTTCTCTGCACGTTGAAGGCTTCTATCAGTTTCAATTGAATGACAATATTGCGATCACGCCTGGAATTATTTGGTTAACGGCTCCAAATCATGACAACCGCAACGATGATATTGTGATCGGCACGATTCGGACGACGTTCACGTTCTAGAAACCACAAAAAAACGATCGAAGAGTGTGAATTCTTCGATCGTTTCCCATATCACGAGACTAGCTATTCCCCAGTCACCGACAGTTCATCGACCCAAACTCTCGGAGCCACTCCTGAGCCTGTGAATTCTGTTTCTTTCTCGACATAGATAATCGATTTCAGCACCTCGCGAATATCGCCCGCCACAGTCGCGGATTCAATACTGGTACGCTTGCCATTCTGAATCAACCAGCCATCAAACGGCAGTGAGAACGAACCTTGTAGGGCTTGAACCCCCGCATGAAGCGCACTCAAATCATCGATCAAAATCACGTTATCCGCATCTTCTAAGCTGTATTCCTGTGCTGCGGGTTCACCTGCATACACGTGAAAGAAGTGCGGACTAACCGTAACTTTTGCGCCCATATTCGCGTGTCCAGTCGGCTGAGCATTCATCCGTTTCGCCGTTCCCGCACTGTGCAAGAAGTTCGATAACACGCCATTCTTGATCAGTGGAATGGCACGAGTCGGAGTTCCTTCGCCGTCAAACGCTTGTGCACCAATGTTTTCGGGATGTAGAGCATTGTCATCCAAACACAGGAGCGGAGATGCGATCGTACTTCCCAACGATTCAACAGTCGAAAGACTCTGCTTATCCAAAATGCTCTGAGCATTGAACAAGTTAGAAAACGCCCCAATCAAACTCAGAAAGGCTTCGGGTGAAAATACCACACGATATTTACCCGTTTTCACCTTGTCATAGTTCAAATGACTGATCGTCTTTTCTGCCGCTTCTTGAAGACAGCTTTCGACATCGAGCTTGGCGATTCCCGGACTCACCCGAAACGCGCCCGCACTTCTCGGTTTACGACCTTCTTCCTCGGTTTTGGTGTACAGATACAACGACGCATAAGAATGAGCCTCATGTCGAAGTGCACCCTGACTATTGAGATAAAAGCGATCGATATCTCGCTGCGCTAATCCGTTGTAGGGAACACCTGCGATCGCGGGATGCGCCCCCAATAGTTCTTTCTCAGCTTTGATCAAGGTTTCCAACAGTTGAGAAACCGGAGCTTGAGGAAGATGCTCACTGTTCACTTCAGCCATTTTTGCGGTCGCTTCTGGACTGAAATCCGGTGCATTGTCTTTGACTCCGAAATAGCTGGCTTCTTTTGCGGTCTTCAATGCGAGTTCTAAACCGATCGGATCAACATCGGTCGTAGAAGTCACGCCAACGGTATTGTCTTCATTCCAAACGCGCACCGTTACGCCCGATCGCTGAGAGGCTTTCATTTGTTGGGGTTCGCCTTGATCGACTTGCACACTCGTTTCATCGATCGACGATCCGAAAATATCGAATTTCTCAATGCCTAATTTCTTCGCCGCTTCTTGTGCAGCGGTTGCAATATCTTGAACCTTTGCCATGTTCGATGCTCCAGGGGATTTTTTACCCGTTGATTTTTGAATGCGATGAATTTTGCGCTGACCCGACGACGTAGAGACGATTCGCCGAATCGTCTCTACACAATCCACGCCACGATCGACAAATCCTCGTTAACGTCCGCCCACCGTGATCGAATCCACCTTTAAATGCGGCTGTCCGACCGTGACATACACGCTACCGCTCACCGAACCACAGAAACCCGCTGCCAATCCCAGATCCTTGGAACACATCGAAATCTTATCCATGATTTCAGTTGCTTCCCCGATCAAGGTGGCACCTTTCAGCGGCTTGGTCACTTTACCGTTTTCGATCAAATACGCTTCATCGACTGCAAAGTTAAACTGTCCAGTCGCTCCAACGCTACCGCCGCCCATCTTTTTGCAGTAGATTCCTTTCTCGATCGACGCAAACAAATCATCGATCTCATACTCACCGGGCGCAATGTACGTATTCCGCATCCGACTTGCCGCAGCAAAGGTATATCCTTGGCGGCGACCGCTTCCAGTTCTCGGATGTCCAGTTCGCATCGAGCCTGCGCGATCGGAAATAAAGTTCTTCAGAATGCCGTTCTCGATCAGCAACGTCCGCTGAGCAGGCATTCCTTCGTCATCCATATCGATCGTGCCAAACGCATCCGTCGTAATGCCTTCATCCCAAGCGGTCAGATTTGCGTGTGCAATCTTTTCGCCTTTCTTCTCAGCAAACGGAGTCGTTTTCCGCTCGATCTGCGTGGTTTCAAGCAAGTGTCCACACGCTTCGTGGAAAATCACGCCGCCGAATTCATTCGCCATGACGATTGGATAATTGCCTGACTCGACATAATCTGCGTACAGCATTTTCGCTGCGGATTCTGCGACTTCTTCGGCATCAGTGCTGTAGTTCCAAGTTCTGAGAAAATCGGGTTCGCTCGTGCTGCCAACGCGCTTGTTGATCGACGATCGATTCGTCCCATCAGCACACAGCAAGCTATATCCCACCGATTGCGTTAACCGAATATCCCGTGCAAACGTGCCATCACTCGCAGCGACCAAAACTTCCTGCCAATCGCGGAAATACACAGCCCGACGCGATTGAACATGGTTCGCTTTCTGCAACAAAGATCCGTTTGCGGCTAACAAGACATCACCCATTTCCCGCATCGAACTCGACTGACCCAGCCACGCCTCTTTACCCTTCTTAGTGGCATAATCGCGCAACAGTTCAAGATGAATTTCTGGAACGAACGAATTCGGAGCAGGCAAATGCAAGCCCATAATCGACAAGCCTTTTTCCAGTGCGGCTTTCAGTCCGTTAAACGAAAGATCGTTCGTCGAAACATAGCAATCCGCCTTGCCGCGAAACACTCGCACCCCAGCACCCGTCGCCAGTCTGGGCGAAATACTGGTAATTGCGTCATCTTCTGCCATGCAGCTAATGTAGTTGACGCGCTCTAAGAAAAATTCAATAAAATCTGCTCCAGCCGCTCGTCCCAATCCAAGCAGAATCGACAGGGGAGCCTCCCACGTCTCATCGAATCGATCGGGCGTATAGGAATAGTTCAAGCTGGGTAGCTCTTTAGAGATTAAAAGAGTCGGTGATTGCATCAAGCAAGCCTCGCGCTGGTTTTCATTCATTTTAGCGAAGTCGTTTCGTTTCCGGGTCATGTGTGATTTGGGGGAGTCCGTACTTTCATGTGTCTTTCTCCGGTGAGATGCGTGGAAGTTCGGAGTTCGGTAAATCTAATCTGAGTTGGATTCCTGAAGCGCGGTGTGAGTATCACGAGAATCTTCACAAAGACTTAATTGATTCAGCAGGAACTTTGTCTGAGAGTTCAGTAAGACTGCTGAAGAATAAAAATATTTCCTGCAAATCATCGAGGTACTCTATGCGTGATCTTCTCGCCTTGTTCAGCTTGATTTGCTGGCTGGTTCTGATGATCTGGGTGTATCGAAATTCACCGGATTGGTTTTTCGTGCCCTTCTTCTTTGTCGCAACATTTATGTTCCTCCATTTGATGCAGCCGAAAAGCTCGTAGAGTTTGTGTTTGCTTGGTAGCCTGAGAGTGCTGTGATTGGAATTGGGTTGTGAGTGCTTCAGATTTCAGGCTGAATCAAATTCACCGCATCGTTGTGACTGCGGATCAAATGAGATCGATTGAACAACGCCTGTTCGATGCGGGAATGCCCGTCGCCGCTCTGATGGAAAAAGTCGCAGGTCGATTGAGCGATCGTATTTCTGATCTCTTCCCGCCCTGCAAAGTCGGCATTCTCGTTGGCTCTGGTCACAATGGTGGAGATGCACTCGTTGTGGCACGAGAATTACATTTCCGAGGCTATGAAGTGCGGTTGTGCTGTCCTTTTTCCCGACTCAAGGAGCTAACTGAGAGCCATTTACAATACGCGAAAAGTTTGGGAATTCCTTGTGAAACAGAGATTGAAAGTTTGCGATCGTCCCATTTCCTAATCGATGGCTTATTTGGATTTGGATTAACGCGATCGCTCGAAGATCCGATCGCTTCGATGGTCGATCAAATGAATGACTGGAATTTACCGATCGTCAGCATCGATCTTCCCTCTGGACTCCATACTGATACGGGTCAAGCGCTCGGAACTGCCATCAGAGCAACTCATACTCTCTGTCTCGGCTTATGGAAACTCGGCTTACTGCAAGACCACGCCTTAGAATTTGTCGGACAAGCTGAACTAATCGACTTCAATATTCCACTGGCTGATATCACTGCAATCTTGGGCGATCCGCTTCCCATCCAGCGAGTCACATCCGATTGGGCGATGTCCGCTCTACCACTGAAACGCCCCGCCACGACCCATAAATATAAGATGGGACACTTGCTATTAATTTGCGGTTCGCATCGCTATGCAGGTGGGGCACTTCTGACGGGATTGGGGGCACGATCGAGTGGTGCCGGGATGTTGTCGATCGCGGTTCCCGAATCGCTCAAACCGATGTTGTCTTCTCACCTTCCCGAAGCCCTGATTGTCGGTTGTCCTGAAACTCAATCAGGTGCGATCGCTCATCTTCCTGATCTTGATTTGAGTACATTCGATGCGATCGCATGTGGTCCTGGATTAACGCTCGATGCCGCACCAATTGTTGAGCAAGTCTTAGAAAGCGATCGTCCGTTGGTTCTTGATGCTGATGGACTAAATGCCTTAGCTCAATTTGGAACCCTCACCCTCCAAAAGCGCCAAGCACCAACGATTTTGACTCCGCATCTAGGTGAATTCAAGCGGTTATTTCCAGATGTCGGAATCGAATGTCGGGCGACAGCGGTAAAAGAAGCGGCAAAATCGACGGGTGCGATCGTTTTATTAAAAGGCGCGAGAATTGCGATCGCGTCTCCAGAAGGACAAATCCGTATCAACCCAGAAAGTACTCCTGCCCTCGCTCGTGGTGGCAGTGGTGATGTTTTAACGGGGCTACTCAGTGGACTCTTAGCTCAGAATCAAGCTACTCAAAGCAAGATTCCCTTATTGGATTTGACTCAAACTGCTGCTTGGTGGCACGCTGAGGCGGGCATTCTTGCGGCTCAAACCCGCACAGAAATTGGGGTTGATGCTCATACCTTGACGCAGTTTTTAATTCCAGCGATCGCGGCTCACAAAAAACTCTAAAGTTTTAGATCTGATTCGCCACAATCCTGTGCTATGATAAGTACCTGTGAATGGCAAGGGTCGATGCCCGAGTGGTTAATGGGGGCGGACTGTAAATCCGCTGGCTACGCCTACGCTGGTTCAAATCCAGCTCGGCCCATTCACACCTGCCCGTGTGGCTCAGTGGTAGAGCACACCCTTGGTAAGGGTGAGGTCACGAGTTCAATCCTCGTCACGGGCTTTAGAGGGAATCTCTAAAGCGCTTAAAAGGTAAGGTTTTGCATCTCAAGAAATCAGGGATTAACAATTCTCAGCACCTCGATTGCTAAATCTGGAAAAGCTAGAGGAATGATGTTGCCTTCTTTCAATCGGAATTCAGTCCGGTATTCTCCGTTTTCTGGATTCCTCATTACGATCAGCTCATTCGTTTGAATGCTGACAATCCAATATTCTTGAATTCCGACTTCTGCATAGATCTTTGATTTAACTTCTAAATCTTTCTTTAAGGTGGAATCTGAGTACTCGATCACCCAGAAGATGTTCTCTGGATAAGGGTGATGCTGTCTATACTTTCTTCCTAGAGGTTGGCAAATCGCAATATCAGGCTGAGGTTCAGAGCCATTAGACAAAGTGATCGGTCCACTTCTTCTGACTTTAGCCCGATCGCTTAAGAGATTAACTAGATATTCATATCCATCATCGTTCTGATTGAAGTGAGGAGGATTTTCTGGGGGCATCTCAACAATTTCTCCTCGTAATAGCTCAACATTCTTATCCACTAAGAGACCCTGCTCGATCAGCTTGTGGTATTCCTCGATCGTCCATTTCATTAAGGGAAGGGTTGTCATGGCTTTATAGGAAGTACGCCGATTTGTTCTAATTGTAAGGTGAATGGCAAGCGGTACAAACAGTAGCGGTATCTTTTTCCCTAATCAGGGATAAGTCTAGAACTGTAGATCATTCCTGTTTCTTTCAACTACTAAGTTAAAAATTCCTGAAAAGTTGCTCTACCACCTTTATTGAAGTAGGATTCTCAGTGAAGTTTGACTTTAGCCGCGATTGTATTAGTTAAGTGACGACTGAGTAATGGATTTCAGCAAGTTTGAATCAGGGATCAAAATAACGTCTGAAGAAGGTTACAAGGACCGTTATTATACTTACATCGCTGGTCAGAAAGTTGAGCAAGCTTTGCGGGTACCTGATACTCATATCTTTGCTTTTCAAGAAATGAATATTGAGTCAGGAGCGGTTCAAAATGATAAAGCAATATTCGGATCTGTCACTTCTCTGATGAAGGCTCAAGCTTACGAACTAGACTCACTTCCTCAACGGCTTAAATCCAAGCGAGTCTACCAATTTAATCTAGTTTCGGTCGTTCAATCTGACTTAATCAAGCTTCACTTTGAGGGAGATAGCATAACAGGTAGTCAGGTAGATCAGGAGCATTATGTTAGTCGGTACATCATTAATGGAGAGGAAACCTTCGCGCATATTCATTTTATTCAAGAATCGGCTTTCGCTGAAGTTGTAAAGGATTACGATCGACTTCACAATGCTAACTGCTCTTTTTTCAATGATGAATACGATCGTTTCTTCCTAGATGCAGCAAAGAACTATAAGAAATCGGAGTTGTTTAAAGATGAACTGTCTAGGGAGATGAGAATTTGCCTGTTTCAAAATCTTGCCTCTGGTTATTACCGTCTAATTAAAGAAACGATCAGTGTAAGTTGGTCGGAATCAGAAGGGATTCTCTACATAGAATTAGGCTTTGATTTAGACAAAGCAGTATTAGAAAGTCTTAATAATGATCGAAAATTGAGTGATGAAGCGGGAAGAGCGCTCAAGAAACTATATCGCTATGAAGGCAGCTTTAAGTTTACTGATGGCTGGATACCTTTTTAATGGAGCTGACGTTCTTATCTACATTCAGAAGAAACATGGTTTTGGAGAACTCATCTGGCTGACCTTCCCAGTGCCCTCTTTATGTTTTGCGCTTGTTGAATGACTGTTCTACTTCGATCTCCTAACTAAAGTAAGATTTCATGCAAGTTCAATCCGCGTCACGGGCTTTTAACTGAATTTGTAAAGTGTGCGGATTTCCCTCAGTACTCGGCTTGTTCCTTCAGTTAATGCTCGATCGATCCAGTCAAGAATTTCCTGTCGAATCGATCGATTCGGAAACACTCGACTCGTCTCAGACTCAACATATTGCCCATTTTCCAGCAAATAGATCTTGAGATTCTGATTGCGATAAATCCAAACTTCGGGCATTCCCAGCGCTAAGTAAGCTTCTAATGTCGTGTTAGAGGTTACGTCAGACTCAATAGATAGATCGGGCGGTGGGTCAGTCTCTAAATACATGGCTGACATTCGATCGCGAACTCGCACCGCATTTTCATCGATATAGAAACATCCATCTGGCTCAAGTCCAGCCATTTTCGCTCTTTGCTTAAAAGTTGTAGAGCCGAAATCTTCCCAATCTCGCCCCTCCACATCTAATAGGGCTTTAACAATGTCACTGATAATGCGATGGGGGCGCTCATGAGCAGGAAGCGGTGGCATAATTTCTAATGTTCCTTGATAGTAAACGCTGCGGAACTTCCGAGTTTGCTCTAACTCGGCACTGATCGCTTCATACTGCTCCCAAGAGACGTTATGCAGCACAAATGGCACTCCGGGAACAAATTCAATGTTCCGGAGTGGAATTAAAACTGACGAGGTTGCAGACATAGCCTTTTACTTCCGTTCTGGATGTGCGTAGACTTCTGGCGGCGGATTGCCCAACATATTGATCGCGGCAATCAATTGATACAGCTTACCTAAATCGCGCTGATTGAAGTGCATGATGATTCGCGGTAATTGATAAGACTCGTCCTGTGCTTCTTGCGGGAGAGGTTTCGTCTTTTCGATCCTGCCTGTGACGAGAATATCCTTGAAGCGATCGTTCAATTCGTCGATCGCTTCCTCACTTAGTTCTGTCTTCAACCGCATTACCAGTTGACTTCCGACATAACGACTAGAGTGATACACCTGATAGAAACTGGAAATTGCTGCGATCGCCACATCCAAATCATCGGTGATCGTATACAAACTCGGATCGTCCGCGCTAATCAATCCGCGTTTCATCAATTGCTTATTGATATACTCTGCCCAATCATCCCAATACCGTCCACCCGGTTTATCGATTAGAACTAAAGGCACTGGAGCCGATTTCCCAGTTTGCGTCAGTGTCAAACATTCAAATGCTTCATCCTGCGTTCCGAATCCACCTGGAAACAGCGCTAACGCATCACTTTCCTTTAAAAAGAAAACTTTTCGTGTGAAGAAATACTTGAACGGAATCAGCTTCGGGTCGCCTTGAATAAATTTATTCGCACCTTGCTCAAACGGCAATTGAATATTCAAGCCAAATGACTTATCTGCGCCTGCCCCTTCATTCCCCGCTTCCATGATGCCGCCACCTGCGCCCGTGATCACCATGTAGCCCTGTTGCGTCACATATTGGGCAAATTCTTTCGCAAGCTGATACTCTTCGGTATCGGGCTTAATTCGGGCAGAACCAAAAATCGCGATCTTCCGCACATGACGATACGGATAAAACACAGTGAACGCCCGTTCCATATCTTGCAGCGACGCATTCAGAATCTTCCAATCTAAGCGATCGATTTCATCAGTGCTCATGCGGATAATTAGCCCCAACGCCTGAGCAATCAGCGCTCCGTGTTGTAGATTCGGCAGATGATCTAAAAGATCATTGAGCGTCGATCGTAGCGATTCAACGTTGATCAGCGGTGTGGGTTGGGACGAAACGGACGGAGACGGGTCAAGAGACATGGACGTTCCTCACAGGGGCATTCTATTTTAGCGATCTGCGGGCTGAATGCGATGCCCGCACCAATACTGAAAAACGCTCCAGAATATTTCACCGGAGCGTCTTTAGCACTGTGACAAATGAGTTTAGCAAATGAGACGAATCCAGGGACGAATCTTAAAGGTGCTTTTCGAGTGTGTTCGCAAGCGTCGTTTTCGGAACAGCGCCGACAACCATATCGACTCGCTGACCGCCTTTGAAAATCATCAGCGTGGGAATGCTGCGAATTCCATATTTACTTGCAACACTGGGATTTTCATCGGTGTTGAGTTTGACCACTTTGATTTTGCCTTCGTATTGCGCTGCAATCTCATCGACCACGGGCGCAACCATCCGACAGGGACCACACCAAGGTGCCCAGAAATCCACGAGGACGGGGACTTCACTTTGAAGCACTTCCTGGTCAAACGAAGAATCTGTAACTTGTGCGGCTGCTGACATTCCTGAAAATCCTTGCCTTGTTTCATTTGACGAAATTCTAACATAGCAAGAAGGGGGGATCTCAGCTTCAGCCCAGACATAATTAGATACAAAGTCAGATCGGGCTTTGTTTGGAGGACTCTTCAACGCGATTAAAAAAGTATAAATACCTGTTTAAAACAAGGAACCGCCTAAACCGAAGTCCAGGCGGAGTGTGGTGTGAGGAGTGAACGGAAACATGCGTCTCCGCTTCCTTTATTCTAGACGACAGATTTGGTTTTACCAGGCAATCTTGCAAGACTCGGTAAAACTCTTCAACTTTTGATGAAAAGATTATTTGACGGTCACGTTCCGTGCGCCGAAGGCAGCGCAATTTGTAAAAGAATTCAAAAGCGATCGTCGAAGATAGAAAGCTGCTATTTGCCCATTCCAAGCTGTTGTGCTTTCTGATAGACCTTTCCTTCAGTTAACAGAGATGGAGCAATCACCACATCGACTTGCTGCATTTCCTTAATATCTTTCGCACCCAGCGTTCCCATGCTCGTTTGGAGCGCACCCAATAAGTTATGGGTTCCGTCATCTAATTGAGCAGGTCCGCGCAAAATTTGTTCCAAGCTTCCAGTCGTTCCCACCCGAATCCGAGTTCCTCTAGGAAGAACCGGGCTAGGCGTTGCCATTCCCCAGTGAAATCCCCGTCCAGGAGCTTCTTTTGCTCGTGCAAACGGCGATCCAATCATCACCGCATCCGCACCACAGGCAATACATTTACAAATGTCGCCCCCTGTAATTAGTCCACCGTCTGCAATCACCGGAACATATTTGCCAGTCTCACGCTGGAAGTCGTCACGCGCTGCCGCACAATCCGCCACCGCAGTCGCTTGTGGAACTCCAACGCCTAAAACGCCTCTAGACGTACAAGCTGCACCAGGTCCAATTCCCACAAGAATCGCAGCGGCTCCCGCTTTCATTAGATTCAATGTCACTTCATAAGTCACACAGTTTCCGAGAATGACGGGAATCGGCATTTCTTCACAGAATTTCGCCAGATCCAAAGGATCGATCGATTCTGGTGATAAGTGCGCGGTCGAAACCACAGTCGCTTGAATAAAGAACAATTCCGCGCCTGCTTTCGCAGCAATTTGTCCAAACTGACTTGCCCCTGCTGGAGTCGCACTCACCGCTGCAATTCCGCCTTGAGCCTTAATTTCTTGAATCCGCTTTTCGATCAATTCCGGCTTAATCGGTTGCGAATAGAGTTCCTGCATCAACGGGACAAATTCGGTTGTTCCGACTGCTGCAATGCGATCGAGAATCGGATTCGGATCTTCGTAACGAGTTTGAATCCCTTCTAAATTTAGAACGCCCAACGCTCCCAACTGCGAGAGCTTCACTGCCATACCCACATCAACGACCCCATCCATTGCCGAAGCGATAATCGGAATTTCACGTTCAATTCCGCCGATCGTCCAGCGGGTATCTGCCAGTTTCGGATCGAGTGTCCGCTGTCCTGGAGAGAGCGCAATTTCGTCGAAACCATACGCTCTTCGAGCCGTTTTGCCCCTGCCGATTTGAATATCCACGCCAATGTTCCCCAAGAACTAATTGGATAAGAGTATCAAATTTCAATCCAAATTGTGTGAGAAAAACCGGGCGTTTCATCACAGATGCTCAAGCATCCCGTATGCTATGACCTGTTGACTTTGAGCATGGTAATGCAGACGACCACGCAGGCAATTCGGTGTTTTGAACTTTGTTGTGACTTGACCAGTAAGTATCGACCAATTGATCTCGTCAGACTTGACAGACGAACTGGAAACGTCGTCATCTTGTCAGGCGAAGAGATTAATATTGAAATTGAGCCGAATGGAGAATGGGATTTTGTATGAGTGCGAAACCAGACTTTAATTCAATGACACAGAGCGAGCTTCGAGCATACGTTCTAGATCACAGAGACGACGATGAAGCATTACACGCTTTTATTGATAAATGTCGGGCTGAAAATCCGCCATCGCGCAAATATGGACCAGGTGACGATGTGAGTGCAGCGATCGATGAATATCTCAGACAACGCCGTTCACAGCACTGATTCTTCTCGCCATTCGCTTTCAGGTTCGCGCCAGTAAACACCATTTTCCCGCTGCATCATCCGATATCCAATCAATTCCCGTCGCAATGTCGCGGTATCTGGATGAATGCGTTTGATAATTTCGTTGAGCGATCGCTCTGGATATTCCTGCCCCATTTCAAACTGATTCACAAGCCATATCAGGAGCCACTCGTCGCGCTCTATAATTTGTGAAAAGGTCTATCCGGTGTCATGTCAGAAGAATCCCAAGAAAATTGGCGCGATCGCGTCGAACGATTAGAGGCAAACCTCGATCAGTTCATCGATTTCGTTGCTCAAAACCAGCGCACTCAAGCTGTTCAGCTTCAAATTCACCAAGAACAGCTTGCCTCTCACCAAGAGCAAATTAATGAGATTAGAGAACTGTCACAGCGACTTGCCGAAACTCAAATTGAAATGTTTGCTCGATTCGACGAAATGCAAAGCGAAATTCGCGGACTTCGGATTGAAACTCAGCGAATGCTCGATCGCTATCTCAATCAAGACCCACCGGAAGAAGATACTGGTAATTAATCAAATTTGAAAACTTGACTATGTTTGAAACTGCACAGTTAATCGAAAAAGCTCAATGGTTGGGCATCGCGACGATCGCATTTGCCGTTTTAGCGATCGTTGCCTTCATTTTCAAATGGGGCATCCGTTTCCGACTCGTTGGCGTGACCGGATTTACTGCCGTTCTGACCGGAGGCGTGTTTGCTTTAAGTTTAGGACTCTACAATCGTCCCCAGATTCCAGGCTCGGTACATTACTCACGGGTATTTGATGCAGGTGCGGCTCAAGTCGTGATCACTGTGCCACCGAGCATTACCGAATCTCAACTTGAAGCAACATTAAAGCAGGCAGCCATTGATATCTTCTCTCCGGGTCGTTTGGGACAAGGCGGAGATCAACTGACGATTCGAGCCAGAACAATTCTGCATCCTCAAGACGGGATATCCCAACCTTTATATTTGGGTGAAGTCCAGCGATCGCTCTCGATCCGCGAAGATGAAAACGCTACGATCAAGTTGTATCGCGAAAACTTGGCACAGTTACCCAAGTCGATCGCTTAAAGTTTGTTTTTCAATCTAGAAAATGCCTACTCAATCGAATTCCGTAGTTTCGTTGATGATTGCACCTGCTCAAGTCGTACGCGGATTTGGTGCGATCGAACAAGTTGGAGATCAAATCGCCCGTTTGGGATCGCGTCCGTTAATGGTTGGCGGTGATCGATCGCTGGATCTGGTTAAATCTCGCCTCAAATCTGTGTTCAAATCTCATTCGCTTCAAGCTGCCAAAGCAACTTACGGCAAGGATTGTAGCGAGACGACTTTGGAGAATTTGAGAAAAGCCGTCACCGATCATCAAGCCGATTTCATCATCGGAGTCGGGGGCGGAAAATCGCTCGATACTGCGAAACTATTGGCGCATCAGTGTCAGTTACCGATCGTCACGATTCCGACTTCCGCTGCAACTTGTGCGGCTTGGACAGCGTTATCGAACATCTACTCTGAGCAACACGCTTTTCTGTACGATGTCGGACTGGCACGTTGTCCGGATCTGTTGGTGTTGGATTATGAATTAGTCGCGACTGCACCTCAGAGAACCTTAATCGCGGGAATTGGGGATGCGATCGCGAAATGGTACGAAGCCTCAGTTAGTAGCGGTCACTCTGACAAAACTTTGCTGATTGCAGCCGTTCAACAAGCACGAGTCTTGCGCGATATTCTATTCCAAAAATCCGAAGCTGCCTTAAAGAAGCCTTTGGGATCAGAGTGGCAAGAAGTTGTTGATGCTTCGGTGCTGATGGCAGGCGTGATCGGTGGAATTGGTGGCGCACAATGTCGAACCGTCGCGGCTCATGCCGTTCATAACGGATTAACGCATCTTTTAGAAAGCCATCACGCGCTACACGGGGAAAAAGTGGCGTTTGGCATTCTCGTGCAGCTTCGACTTGAAGAAATGGTGCAGGGAAATCAGCTTGCAGCGGCATCGAGACAGCAATTACTGAAGTTTTACGAGCAGATTGGATTGCCGAAGACTTTGGCAGATTTGGGATTGGGTGAAGTGTCGATCGCACAACTTCAACATGCAGCAGAAATCGCTTGTAATGAAACTTCAGACATTCATCGTTTACCCTTCCCAGTCGTTCCCAGTCAACTGATGGCGGCGATGGTGTCCACCACTGCACCGACTACAACGGCTCGACCTGAAATCAGCGATTTATCTCAGGTTGGATCTGCGGTAGAATAGCCAACTCAGTCGTCAATCGTCGTCCGTTTCAAGCTCATGAATTTGCCCTGGATTTCTCCTGCCGATCGTTTAACGAAACTGCCTCAATATGTCTTTGCGCGTCTCGATGAACTCAAAGCCAACGCCAGAGCGCAAGGCGTGGATTTGATCGATTTAGGCATGGGAAATCCAGATGGGGCGACACCAGCCCCGATCGTAGAATCCGCGATGCAGGCAATCCAAGATTCTAAAAATCATGGATATCCACCGTTTGAGGGCACAGCTAACTTTCGGAAAGCGATCACAGATTGGTATCGTCGCCGCTACGGAGTTGATTTAAATCCAGATGGTGAAGCGTTACCGCTCTTGGGATCAAAAGAAGGTTTAACGCATTTGGCACTGGCATATCTCGATCCTGGTGATGTTGTTCTTGTTCCGAGTCCTTCTTATCCGCCGCATTTTCGAGGTCCATTAATTGCAGGTGCGACCTTGTATCCGATGATGTTGAAGGCTGAGCAGGATTGGTTGATTGATTTAGCTGCAATTCCCGATGAAGTGGCTCAACGGGCAAAGATTTTATATTTCAACTATCCGAGCAATCCGACAACAGCAACCGCTCCCCGTGAGTTTTTTGAGGAGATCGTAGCGTTTGCACGTCGATATGAAATTCTTTTGGTACACGATCAAGCGTATGCAGAGTTAGCATTTGATGGTTATCAGCCCACGAGTTTGTTAGAAATTCCAGGTGCGAAAGATATTGGAGTCGAGTTCCACACTTTGTCTAAGACCTACAATATGGCGGGTTGGCGTGTTGGATTTGTGGTCGGAAATCAGCAGGTGATTCAAGGCTTACGGACGCTGAAGACAAATTTGGATTATGGGATTTTCTCAGCGATTCAGACTGCCGCAGAAACAGCATTGAATTTGCCCGATCGCTATTTAGTCGAAGTGCAAGACCGCTATCGAACTCGCCGTGATTTCTTGATTGATGGACTCGCTGAACTTGGTTGGTCGATTCCCAAACCGAACGCGACGATGTATCTTTGGATTCCGGTTCCGCCTGGAAAGAGTTCGACTGATTTTGCGTTGAACGTGTTGCAAAGAACGGGGGTTGTCGTGACTCCCGGAAATGCGTTTGGTGCTGGAGGCGAGGGGTATGTGCGGATCAGCTTGATTGCAGAGTGCGATCGATTAGGAGAAGCCCTCAACCGATTAAAGCAAGCTGGAATTCGTTACAGTTAGGCTAAATTTCAGGCGCAAATCTGCGATCGCGGGATATCATGAACCGACGAATTGATACCCGTAGCGCGAGGATGCCCCCCATGAGCCGCCATCTACTCACGATCGAATCCTTTGAGCAAAATGGATTTCGTTTTCCGGGATACATGGTCAGTAGTACGGCTCCGATTAATGTGGAGGAAAACGAAGAATCGATCGTCGAACGAGATCCGGCTGAGGTGATTCGAGAAATTGCCAAATACTTGGTTGAAAGTGATGGAAACGCTGAGATTCTAATCGCGATTCATGGCTACAACTCAGATCCATCTGGTGCGAAATGGTGGTATGAAGAAACACGCCGCTATATCAATCAGAATTTTGCGAATCAAGTCGCTCCGAACTTTATGGTGATTGGCTATCGATGGTCTTCTGAGAAAGTCATGCCGGATGGTATCGGTAGAAAGTTGCAGAGTAACTTGCAATTTCTTCAGAGTATGATGAAGGCATCTAGAGCGCTACCAAAACCATTAGCGATCGCAGGTACTTTAGGTCTTTCAATTTGGCTGATTGGTGGAATTTTTAACGCGCTTATTGCAGTGTTGCAACTCGTTAATAATCCTGCAATTTTTGTCGCATTTTCTTTTATTCTGACAATTTCATTATTTGTTGTTGCTGTCATTCTAACGATCTTTGCTTTAAGGATTTCTGGGTATTTTCGAGATACTTACAGAGCCGCAAACTATGGAGTTGCAGATTTAGTTGAATTTATTCGGCAGCTTGATCATCAAATTGTGGAGCAATGTCCAAGTGATAAGCAAATCCGTATTCGTCTGAACTTCCTCGGTCACAGCATGGGCGCGTATGTGGTGACGAATACGGTACGGATTTTGTCAGATGTCTTCGATCGAGACTCGATCGGAAATCTCGAAATTAGTAATCAAAAAAAGTGCCCGTCTTCAAATATCGGAAATGTCTTTCGATTAAGCCGATTAGTTTTAGTTGCTCCAGATATTTCTGCTGAGACTATTATTTCAGGTCGAGGTAATCCTTTAAGATCTTCGCTACGTCGATTCGATGAGGCTTATCTTTTCAGTAATGAAGGCGATATGGTGCTGAAAATTGCATCCACGGCGGCGAACTATTTTAGCTTTCCAGCCAGTACTCGCGATGGTGGGTATCGCTTAGGAAACGTAGTAGTGAGAAATCCTGGAAAGTTTGGAATCGAGAGAAATGGCATCGTTAATTTAGACCCCAGCGGTAAATTACTTCCCTTAAAAGGCAATGATTTTCTCGATTGTTTATTTATTCGAGAAGGTGTTCCCCTGTCCAAAAGGCAAAAAGAAATTGGTTTAGAAGGCGATCGCTTTATCGCCGAGTTATTTACCTATTTCGACTGCACCAACTACAAAGAAAACGGCAAAGGAATCGTTAGCCAAGCGATCGGAAAACCATTTCTCAGCATTCAAGATTACATTGCGCTGATTTTTTCTGGAAAAGACGGACACAATGGACTGATTTATGAAAGAGATGCCAATTTTGGTCGTTGGTTAATGTACGGATTAAGCAGTCTTGGATTTGAGAAATTGCTGAGAACGATCGACTCAAATCAAAGCAACGAACAAGCCTTGCTCAATCTCTTTTCCGAATACTGCGAAGCGAAAGGCATTCAAGTTTTACTAGCGAATGAGCGATACGACTGCACCGTTCTACATGAATCGTGCGATCGACAAGGTTACTAACCCGTTGCGAATTCGCCCAAAATCCGTTACTGATAGCCCGATTCTCTTGGGGGCACACTAAAGCTGTTTATCCGGTGAAGCATTGCTGCAAACCACTGACCCCAGGTAACAGTTTATGGTTTTTCGATCGAAATCTCGTCGGTTGTTCTGCTTTTGTCTCGGCGTTCTGAGTTTATCGTTATCGATCGCTGTCTCTCCCGCAAAAGCGACGTTTCAAACAACTCCCGCTCCGATTGTGGCTCAATCTGTGTCCTTCTTAGACCAAGGACGTAAACTCTATCAGTCTGGACGATTCGGAGATGCGATCGCAGCTTGGCAATCCGCCGCCCAAGACTATCGCATGAAAGGCGATCGCTTTAATGAAGCTCTGAGTCTGAGCTATCTTTCTTTAGCCCAACAGGAACTGAGTCAATGGAACGAGGCGACGACCTCGATCGAACAAAGTATCACTCTCCTCAAAGATGCGAAGCCCGGAGCCGATGCGGCTCTCTGGGCACAAGTGTTGAACACTCAAGCCAGTTTACTGCTGCACACTGGAAAAGCGGAAGCGGCTCTCGAAAGCTGGAAACAAGCGCAAACTTACTATGAGAAAGCGAACGATACGACTGGCAGTCTGGGGACTCAGATCAATCAAGCACAAGCACTACAAAGTCTCGGATACTACCGCCGCGCGAAACAACAGTTAAGTGAAATCAATCAACGACTGGCAAAACTGCCGAACTCTGATATCAAAGTCAGCGGTTTGAGAACACTTGGGGTCACGCTGCAAATGATCGGGGATTCAACCCAGAGCCGAGACGTTTTAGAGAAAAGTTTAGCGATCGCGAAAGATCTCAAGCTAAACTCCGAAATTAGCGCGATTTTGGCTGGACTCGGAAAAACCGCAATTGATCTCGATGATCCAGAAGCCGCATTGAGCTACTTTGAACAATCCGAACAAGCCGCATTCACTCCGGTCGAACAATTACAGGCAAAGCTCGATCGATTTCGATTGCTAGTCGATTACGACTTGCTCGATAAAGCGGCTCCCCTTGCCCCTCAATTGTTATCTCAACTCCAGCAACTTCCACCGAGTCGGACTTCAATGTATGCGGCAATCAACTTCTCCGCTTCATTGAACTCGCTTGAAGATCAAGAGCAACTGGTTTCATTGAGTGAAGTGTCAAAGCTATTAGAAAAAACGGTTCAAGCGGCACAAACGGTTCAAGATCCACGGGCTGAAGCTTACGCACTCAATCAGTGGGGCAAGCTCTACGGACGAACCGAACAATGGAAAGAAGCTGAAAAGGTGACTGAAAAATCGCTTTTAATTGCACGTCAGTTCCAAGCCGATGACATCATTGCTCAATCTGCTTGGCAAATGGGACGACTGTATCTCGAACAAGGACAGACAAAACAAGCGATCGCGCCTTACACCGAAGCAGTTAAATCACTTAAAGCTATTCGAGGCGATCTCGCTGCTGTTAATCCCGATGTGCAATTCTCATTCCGTGAAAGTGTCGAACCTGTTTATCGTGAGTTCGTCGCCCTACTGCTCGAAGGTCAACCGGGACAGGCAGAACTCGCCCAAGCACGAGAAGTTATCGAATCGCTGCAAGTAGCAGAACTCGATAACTTCTTCCGAGAAGCGTGTTTAGATAAAACTCAGCAGATTGACCAAGTTGATCCGACCGCAACCGTGGTTTATCCGATCATTTTGCCCGATCGATTAGCGGTCATTCTTTCCACAGCAGGTCAACCGTTGCAGTATCACATCACTCGTAAACCCCAAGCTGAGATCGAAGAAACGCTCGATCAACTGTTGAGTGCATTAAATCCAGTGTCTGATTTTCGCGATCGCGATCAACTTTCTCAGCAAGTATACGACTGGCTAATTCGCCCCGCAGAGTCGTCACTCAAGAACACCAAAACCTTAGTCTTTGTTCTGGACGGAAAACTCCGGAATATTCCAATGTCCGCGCTCTATGACGGCAAGCAATACCTGATCGAGAAATATGCAGTTACGCTGTCTCCCGGACTTCAGTTAATGGCGGCTCGATCGCTACAACAAACCCAAGTTGGGGCATTGGTCGGCGGAATTAGCGAATCTCGATCGGGCTTCGCTGCCTTGCCTGCGGTGGAAACGGAAGTAAAGCAAATTATCAAAACCGTTCCAGGCGCGAAACTGTTGAATGCCGAATTTACCGGAGATGCGTTAGCCGATCGCTTAAAGAACAGTCAAGCCAACGTCGTTCACCTGGCAACGCATGGTCAGTTTAGCTCTCGATTAGAAGATACATTCCTGCTGACTTGGGACGGCAAAGTCAACATCAAAGAACTCTCTGAGCTATTGCAAACTCGCGATGTGTCAAGAGCGATCGATCTTCTGGTTCTGAGTGCCTGTGACACTGCGAGTGGCGACGATCGAGCCGTACTTGGTCTTGCCGGATTAGCGGTGAAATCAGGAGCACGATCGACGCTGGCAACCCTTTGGCCCGTGAAAGATAAAGCAGCGGCACTCATCATGACTCAGTTCTATGAAGCGCTTCGGCAACCGGGACGGAATAAAGCAGAAGCCCTACGCCAAGCGCAACTAAAACTCATTCGAGAAACCGATTTTCGCGATCCGTTTTTCTGGTCAGGATTTGTCATGGTTGGAAACTGGCAGTAGAACCGATTCAAATTCTGTAGATTCACGGATTTGACTTTCAGCAAGTTACGCAAAGTTCCCACTGGCTAGAGCCTGATTTCTCTTTACGATCGCAGAGTCGTGTTCTCTTCAATTTGTGTCCAATAATACTCAGATGTTGCACTATGAATTATCAATCGATCGCAGGAACCTTGGGCGTAGTTGCCCTGGTCGCGAGTAGTGCTTGGACTCCGGTTCAGGCAGTTCCTTTTACGCCTCCTCCGGGGAATGGCGCACCCAGTCAAGCCACGGGCGGCGCGTCTCGCGGCAGTCTATTTGTCAACACCCGCAATCGTACGGTTCGACAAGCCACGGGTGGAGCGTCTCGCGGGAGCATTTTCCAGCCGCGTGCGAATCGTCGCGCTCCTCAAAGAGCCGTGGGCGGCGCGTCTCGTGGTGGATTCTTTCAGCCCTCCAGAGCCAATCGCGCTCCTAGAACTGCTGCAAGTGGTGCATCGCGGACTGGAAGACAGGAGTTAGATCCGTCGATCGTGGCTTCGACAGGTCCAGCCGCAATGTTAGCTCTGCTGCCCCAGACTTACTATGGCACGACCGTTTCAGAGCGCCCGACGATTTTGGTGTATCTGCCCGCGACCGGAGCCGATCGCGCTGTATTCAGCCTCAAAGACGAAACGGGGCATACCGTTTATGAAACGGAGATGGCGATTAGTAATGAAGCAGGCGTAAGAACGATCGCGCTTCCGAAAGAAGCTCCAGTTCTGCAACTGGAGAAGAACTATCAGTGGTTCTTGGCGCTGAAAGTGGATGGACGCTTAAATCCGAGTACTCCGTATGTGGATGGCTGGATTCAGCGGGTGCAGCCCAGTGCAGAACTGGCGGCGGCGCTAAAACAGGGAGATGCGCTGGAACGGGCGAAAGCGTTGGGTGCGAATGGAGTGTGGTACGACTGTGTCGCGACCTTGGCGGCGCTACGGGCAGGACAGCCTAAGAGTGAAAGCTTAGCGCGAGAGTGGAGCGATTTACTCGAAGCGGTTGAGTTAAGCGTGATCGATCAGGCTCCGATGGTCAACTAACCTTTCACGGGCACTGATCAGTCTCGGTCAGTGCCTCCCCGAAGCAGGTATTATGTGGAAAAAAATTCAGGCTTTTCTTCAAAAATCTCGTAGTGTTTTCATCATTGCGCCTAGTGTTGCTGCAACCGTTACCGCAGGTCAAATGCTAGGCGTGTTCAATTTGTTGGAGTGGCAGACGCGCGATCAGTTCTTTCGACAGCGATCGCACACTCAGCTTTCGGATCAGATCGTGATTGTGACGATCGATGAAGACGATATTCGCAGTGTTAAAAATTGGCCCATTCCCGATTGGTCGCTGGCGCAATTATTAGAGAAGATTCGATCGCAAAAACCAAGAGCGATCGGGCTAGATTTGTACCGCGATTTACCGGAAGGTGAAGGACACGATCAGCTTGTCAAAGTCTTTGAAAGTACACCGAATCTGTTCGGGGTTGAGAAGATTACGGGCGATCGCGTTGCCCCTTCTTCGGTGCTGAAGAAACGGGATCAAGTTGGAATTGCAGATTTGGTGTTGGATAGCGATCGACAAATTCGTCGTGCGTTATTAACCTCAGAAGATAGCAAAGAACAAACGATTAAGGCAGGATTGGCGACTCGTGTTGCGCTGAAATATCTAGAAGCAGAAGGGATTACGTTAGAGAGCATCAATCCGGATCAGCAGAAATTTAAGTTGGGTCGATCGATTTATGTCCCCCTCGATGATCATCGGGCGGGATATTCCAATGCTGATCTTGGCGGTTATCAAATTTTGCTGAACTGGTATGGATCAGGGCGGAACTTTCGCACCGTGACGATGCGGGATGTGTTAGCAGGTCGAGTACCAGCGGATTTAATGCGCGATCGTATGGTGTTCATCGGTTCGATCGCTGCCAGTACTAACGACTTTTTTGGTACGCCGTTTAGCTCTTCTTGGTTTTCAGCCGAAGAGCCGACTCCGGGTGTGGTAATTCACGCGAACATTGCGAAACAGCTTGTGACGAGTGCCAAACAGAATGTGATGCTGCAAGGATTCTCGATCTCTCAATTTTCAGCTTGGATCTTTCTTTGTTCTTGTTTGGGGACGATCGGGAGTTGGAAACTGGCGAGTCTGCCCACTCGGAAACGGCTTCCGGGCGGTAAGATTTTCTGGGCGACTGTGGGCGCGAGTGGCTCGATTGTCGGCGGGGCTTATCTCGGTTTCATCGGTGGATGGATTATTCCGGTGACACCTGCATTAACAGCGCTGATTGCGAGTGTGATTGCGACGGTGAGTTCTCATCGATATGAGAAGTTAGACGAAACAAATCGCAAACTAGAATCTGCAAATAATCAGTTACTCGATTACTCGAAAACGCTAGAAGCAAAAGTCGAGGAACGTACTCACGAATTGATGGAAGCCAAACAAGCAGCAGACGCGGCGAATCAGGCGAAGAGTGAATTTCTCGCCAATATGAGCCACGAATTACGAACCCCGCTGAACGGAATCTTGGGATATGCACAGATTCTTGAGCGATCGGTTTCTGCTAAAGAACAAGAAGGGATTCGGATCATTCATCAATGTGGATCGCACTTATTGACGTTGATCAATGACATCTTAGATTTGTCGAAAATCGAAGCTCGCAAGCTAGAACTCGATTCGGGTAATGTGCATCTTGAAAGCTCTTTGAATGGGGTCGCTGAGATTTGCCGGATTCGAGCAGAACAGAAAGGCATTGGGTTTCAGGTGGAAATCGACGATCGATTACCGATTGCGATCGTGACCGATGAGAAACGATTGCGCCAAGTCTTGATCAATCTATTGGGCAACGCGATCAAATTCACAGATCAAGGTTGCGTCACCTTTCGAGCGAAGTTAATCGAAGATTCGCACATTCGATTTGAAGTGGAAGATACGGGTGTGGGAATGTCGATCGAACAAGTCGAGAAAATTTTCTTACCGTTTGAGCAAGTCGGTGAAGCGGGACGAAAATCGGAAGGAACGGGCTTAGGGCTTGCGATCAGTCAGCGGATTGCGAATTTGATGGGAAGCGGCATTGAGGTTCAAAGCCGCCTCGGTGAAGGCAGTATTTTCTCGTTGATGTTGGAATTTGAAACTGCTTCTGAATGGCGATCATTAATGCCTGCTGAACATGAAACAGTAATTGGGATTGTTGATCGATCGCCTTTAATTCTGATTGTGGATGACGATCGGACTCAATGTGGCTTGGTTGCGGCTCTATTACAAGAAATCGGCTTTGAGGTCACAGTAGCTCACACCGGAAGCGATGGCTGGTTAGCAGTGAGCGATCGCATTCCTGATTTGGTGATTACTGATTTAGCGATGCCATTACTAGACGGAGTTGGACTGATCGAACAACTACGATCGAATCCTTGTACGCGCGAGCTTCCGATTATTGTTTCTAGCGCAAATGTCTTTGGCTCGAATCGTCAGCGCAGCTTACAAGCGGGTGCGAGTGCATTCTTACCGAAGCCTGTTCAAGTTGGGGAACTCCTGAATACGTTGAAAGAATTGCTGAATTTAACTTGGATCTATCAATCCAAATCGGCAACACCTTCTAAAACTGCGATCGCTGATGGAGAAATGATTGTGCCTGATCAGACCGTTTTAGACGATTTGTATCACTTAGCAATGATGGGCGATATCGCCGCGATCGAGGGAATTCTAGAATCACTAGCTAAGGAAAATCCCCATTACGTGCCGTTTGTGGCGGCGTTGGACAAACTCACCGCAACGTTCCAAACTGCAAAAATCCGTCAGTTTCTCAAGTCTTACGCTAAGGCAGAGTCACATTAAAATGAACCTCATTTCATCAGATTCAGTTCGCATTCTACTGGTTGACGACACATCGACGAATCTCAAGGTGTTGTCGGAAGCGCTTCAGGGACAGGGCTGGAAGACATTAATGGCGATCGATGGCGAATCCGCGATCGAACAAGCGGAATATGCTCTGCCGGATCTGATTTTGCTTGATGTGATGATGCCTGGAATTGACGGATTTGAGACCTGTCAGCGATTTAAGGCAAATCCGAAACTGCAATGTATTCCGATCATTTTTATGACAGCGCTTTCAGATGCAGTGAACAAAGTACGAGGCTTAGAACTCGGAGCCGTTGACTACATTACTAAGCCATTTCAGCAAGAAGAAGTGGTTGCGAGAGTGAAATTGCATCTGAGTTTGTCACAGTTAAATCGATCCCTGAAAGAAACGGTCGAGAAACAATCTAGAACTCAGGCGCAACTCGAAGATCTGACCCAGCAATTGGAACAACGAGTGCACGATCGCACGATCGAGCTAGAAAATTCGATTCAGCAACTCAAAACCACGCAACTCCAACTGATTCAAAGCGAGAAGATGTCTACGCTGGGTCAGCTAGTTGCTGGAATTGGACATGAAATCAACAATCCGATTAACTTTGTCGGTGGCAATCTCAAGCACATCGAGAACTATACACAGGATCTCTTTGCCTTAATTGAGATGTATCAGAGTAAGCAGTCTGATGCTGAAATCGAGGAATTTATCGAAGAAGTTGATTTGGAATATCTGACTGAAGATATGCCGAAGTTAATTCGATCGATTCATGAAGGAGTCGATCGCTTGAGAGACATCAGTTTTTCGCTGCGATCGTTTGCGCGATCGGACATTTCCTCAAAAGTTGAATGTCAGATTCATGAAGGAATTGAGAGTACGCTGATGTTGTTGAAGCATCGTCTCAAAGCGAATGAACAACACCCTGAGATTGAGATCAATCGTAACTACGGCGATTTGCCTGCAATTCGATGTTATCCGGGACAGTTGAATCAGGTATTTATGAATCTGATTGCGAATGCGCTGGATGTGTTTGAGGAACAGAATGCAGCGCGATCGTATGAAGAGGTGTGTGCGGTTCCAAATATGATTTGGATTTCGACTGCGATCGATCAATCGACTGAAACCGCAATGATTCGGATCAAAGATAACGGTTTTGGTATTCCTCCGGAGATTCAACCTCAGATTTTCGAGCCAAGTTTTACGACCAAACCTGTGGGCAAAGGAACTGGACTGGGACTCGCCATCAGCCGTCAGATTATTGTCGAAAAACACGGTGGGAAACTCGATTGTCATTCTATGGTCGGACAAGGGACAGAATTTACGATCGTGCTTCCGATTTGATTCATGAAATTCGCGTCAATACAAACAAATTCCATTTATCGCCGATCTTGAAGTTTACGATACACGTCTTTGAGATCGACCTTGTGGTGAGCGAGTGCAACCAAGGTGTGATAGAACAAGTCTGCGGCTTCTCCAGCGATCGCATCTTTATCATCGTCTTTACAAGCCATCACGACTTCTGCGGCTTCTTCTCCAATCTTTTTGAGAATTTTGTTATCGCCACCTGCGAATAGGGTTCGCGTGTAAGAACCTTCGATCGGATTGTCACGTCGATCGCAGACGACAGAGAAGACTTGCGACAACGTATCAGCAGCAGGCGGCAAGATTTTGCCATCGACTTGATGAAAACAGCTTCGTGCGCCTGTGTGACAAGCAATATCGCCAATCTGCTCGACAGTGATCAATAAAGCATCACTATCACAGTCATATCGAACGGCTTTTACTTTCTGGGTGTGTCCTGATGTTGCGCCCTTGTGCCAGAACTCTTGGCGCGATCGACTCCAAAACCAAGTTTCTCCAGTAGCAAGCGTTTTCTGTAGCGACTCTTGGTTCATCCACGCCATCATCAAGACTGTGCCATCGAGATAGTCCTGAATGATTGCAGGCACTAAACCTCGATCGTCGTATTGAATTGCATCAGTCGGAATTGAATCAGGGGAAACCAGTTCGATCGAAGCCATAAGAGAGTTCTGCAATCAGGGCATTTTTCAGTTTAACGGGTAACGTTCGGATAAATAGCGTTCGGCATCTGTGCGATCGCGAATCTCACCATCTAAAGTCAAAGCGAGAAGTTCTTCTAACATTTGCTTGAATTGCTTATCGGGTTTGTAGCCGAGTGCTTTGAGATCAGAACCGTCGAGCGGTGGTTTAATCTGTGACCAAACGTTGAAATATTGCCAGATCGATCGACGAATCGATCGCGTTCCTCGCGCAGCAATCAGCGCCAACGTTTCCGAATCGAATGGTTTGAATCGTTGAACCATTTCGCTCGGTTTTTCAGACAGTTGAAGAGTGGTTTCGATTTCGGGCAGTTTGGTTAAGCGCTCGATCGCATCATGGGGAAGCTGAAGCGTTTTGGCGACCGTAGCGCGATCGTCAAGTTTCGCGATTAGAACTTCTAACAGTAATTGCCAGTGAGGAATTGCGAGATCGAATCTCTGAAAGCGATCTGCCCATTTCAACTGTCGCCAAAGTGCTTGATCGAGTTTCAAATTCGGATGAAGACAGACGAGTGCGTCAAGATCCGCTAACTTTTGAAGCGCGGGTTTCCAGTACCGAGTTTGCAGAATGTATTTCAGTTCCGATCGAAGGCGACTTTGAAGCGCGGGAACAGGACGATCTCTTAGGTTGTAGAGTCCAGACGCGATCGCATGACGAATATACGCTTCCGTTTGCGGCTCGATCTCGAATCCTAAACGGACTGCAAACCGGACGGCTCGGTAAATTCGGGTGGGATCTTCGATGAAACTGTTCGGGTGCAAGACGCGAATTTTACGCGATTGTAGATCTGAAACGCCACCAAAAAAATCGAGAAGTTCACCCGCTCGCGGATTCGTCAATCTCAACGCCAACGCATTCACTGTAAAATCTCGACGGTATAAATCCTGTCGAATCGAACTTGCTTCCACTTCAGGATTTGCGGCTGGATATAAATAAAATTCGGTTCGTGCGGTGGCGATATCAATCCAGAGCGAACCGAGTTCGCGATCGTTGTGCCAGAGTAATGCTGCTGTTTGAAACTTCCCATGAATTTCGAGTCTTGCCTGTGGATAAATCTCCTGAAGACATTTCGCTAATTCCACACCTGCGCCCACTTCCGCCGATCGATGAAATCCATCGACAACAAAATCGATATCGCTCAAACTTACTTCAGCAGTGGGATCAGCTAAAAGCAAATCTCTGACGGCTCCACCGACTAAATAGAGATGCCAGCCTCGATCTTCTGCGGCTTCGGATGCGATCGCAAAAATCTTCTGAAATGGTGCTGCAAATCGCTCTAATTGCAACAATTCTGGGACAGGCTGAAGTTTCCGTAACACATCCGTTCGCGTCACAATCCCGACTAATCGATCCGCATCGATGACGGGAAGCCGCCCGATATCGTACGTTCCCATGATCGACTGAATCTCTGAAAGCGGCGTAGACGGCTCGATCGTTCTCACCTGTGTCGCCATCACTTTTTCAACAGGTGTATCTTTCAAACCGTGATAGGCAGCGAGATCCAGATCGCGACGAGACACGATCCCGACTAATCGACCTTCGTTCACGATCGGTAAACCTGAATGTCCGTAACGCAATAACAGCTTTTGAGCTTCCTCGATCGTTGTCTTGGGTCGAACCGTTCGGACAGGCGACGACATCAGGTCTCGTGCGGATTGTTCAGGATTGATAGAGGGCATAGAATCGCGTCCGCCTTTTCTGATAACGTACTATTCAGGACTTCGATCGCGTCTCGGTTATTTAAGAACATTGAGACACTAAAAACGCTGTTTTAGGGAGAGACACATGACCTTTATTTTCCAACTGGCACTGTTGGCATTGGTTCTTTTTTCGTTCGTGATGGTAATCGGCGTTCCTGTCGCTTACGCTTCTCCGCAAAATTGGGACACATCCAAAAAATTGCTGTACCTCGGTTCAGGTATTTGGTTCATTCTAGTGATCACTGTGGGCGTTTTAAATTATCTCGTGATCTAAATCATGTTTATACTGGGGAGGAATTCGGCTTCATCCCCGGTTTCTTGCGTTCGTCCAGATAATTTGCGTGTTAACACGTAGAATTTATTCTAAAATTTGCGATCGCAACTGTAAATTCTAAATAAATCGAGTGATCCGCACTATTCAAAGCCTGAGTTGTCAAGCTAGATTAAGTGAATTCTCGGAGAAATATTCCGGGATTCAGCGGAAATCTCTGCTGAAATGATTTAGTAGCTGTGAAGTGTAGATACTCAGACTGAAACAATGACTATTTTTGAAGGAACATTTGCTCAAACCGATTCGCTCAGATTCGCGATCGTTGTCGGTCGATTCAATGACTTAGTGACGACTCGTCTCCTCGAAGCGTGTCAAGACTGCTTGAAGCGGCACGGAATCAACCCCGATCCGCAGGGTTCACAGGTCGATTATGCTTGGGTTCCAGGTGCATTTGAATTACCAATGGTGGCGCGTCGTTTAGCGATGACGGGTCGATACGATGCAGTGATTTGTCTCGGTGCGGTGATTAAAGGACAAACCCCTCACTTTGAGCATGTTTCGTCTGAAGTGTCGAAAGGGATTGCAGCGGCAAGCTTTCAGACGGGCGTTCCGGTAATTTTCGGGGTGCTGACGACAGACAACATGCAGCAAGCACTCGAACGGGCTGGAATCAAGAGTAATCTTGGTTGGGAATATGCGATGAGCGCGATCGAGATGGCAAGCTTGATGCGTCAAATGCCAAATGGTGCGGACGGTAACGGATTCAATAATACGCTCTCAGCGTCATCGATTTCGCATCATACGCTGTCGGCTGCCCATGCCGAAGAGCATCACTAAATAAGTTTGTGGTTGAACTTGGAAGGTGTCTCGGATGAGATGCCTTTTTTTATTTGAAGGGGTTAAGAAAACGATCGCGAGATTATGCTATAAAACTACAGTAATCTCATCGGGAAACCGGGCTTCGAGGTCTTAGCTGTGGGTATCGTAGTACAGGACGTTTCTAAACGCTTTGGTAGTTTTCAGGCGGTCGATCAAGTGAGTCTGGAAATTAAGAGTGGTTCCCTGGTGGCGCTGTTGGGTCCATCGGGTTCGGGAAAATCAACATTGCTGCGATTGATCTCAGGGTTAGAAAGTCCGGATTCCGGTCGAATTTTTCTCACGGGCGAAGATGCGACCGATCGCAGTGTCCAAGACCGCAATATTGGTTTCGTATTCCAGCACTACGCCCTTTTTAAGCATCTCACAGTGAGGAAGAATATCGCTTTTGGGATGCAAATTCGGAAATATCCGCCGGATAAAGCGAAAAAGCGGGTCGATGAATTGTTGGAGTTGGTGCAATTGGGGGGATTGGGCGATCGGTATCCCGCTCAACTTTCCGGCGGTCAACGGCAACGGGTGGCACTGGCGCGGGCGCTGGCAGTCGAACCGAAAGTGTTATTGCTCGATGAACCGTTCGGGGCGCTTGATGCGAAGGTGCGGAAAGATCTGCGGGCTTGGTTGCGTCGATTGCACGATGAAGTTCATGTGACGACGGTATTTGTGACGCATGACCAAGAGGAAGCGATGGAAGTCGCGGACGAAATTGTCGTGATGAATAAGGGCAAGGTCGAACAAGTTGGAACACCTGCCGATGTTTATGATCATCCGGCGACAGCGTTTGTGATGAGCTTTATTGGTCCGGTAAACGTGTTGCCGAGTTCGTCGCGAATCTTCCAGAATAATGGCTTTGATTCGGCTCATCCTGAAATGTTCTTGCGTCCACATGATGTTGTGGTTGAAACATCTCCGAATGGTTCAACAGTGGCAGCAAGAGTGTCACGATTGATTCACTTGGGTTGGGAAATTCAGGCGGAATTAACGCTTGATGATGGACAGGTGGTGACGGCGCATCTGACACGCGATCGCTTTGATGAATTGAAGCTTTCTCCGGAACAGCGTGTTTACGTCAAGCCCAAAGATGCCAAATCATTTCCACTGTACTATTCGATCTAGAGGGTCTAATTAAGCAGGCAAAGTTATAATTTGCTCAATCGCAGAAGGACAAAGATCAATATGTCAACGATTGAGCAGATTGAAGCCGCAATTCTGACACTTCCGCCGGAAGAATTTGAGCATTTGAGACGTTGGTTTTTTGATTTGGATTATCAGCGATGGGATCAACAGTTGGAGCAAGATATCAATGACGGGAAATTAGATGCTCTGGCTGAAGAAGCGATCGCTGAATACAAATCAGGTCAGTGCCGGAAACTCTAATGCACTACGCTACGAAAAAATTCTGGAACTGTTACGATGCTCTGCCTAAAAGTGTGCAGGAGACAGCAGACGAATGTTATGAACTGCTGAAGCAAGACCCGTCTCACCCATCATTGCATTTCAAGAAAATTGGTAAGAAGTACTGGTCAGTCCGTGCAGGGCTGGATTACCGCGCTTTGGCTGTAGAAGTAGACGATGGCATTTCTTGGTTTTGGATTGGTACTCACGCAGAATACGACAAGTTGATTGGAAAGTTGTAATAACCCATTGCTGCCCATTTGCAAGCAAAAACAACTTCTTCCCAAATGAGGGTTTACAAATCGAAATTTATGGGACAGAATTTATAACAAGCGTTCGATATAAATAGAGCACTCAAATTTCGGGAGGAGTTTCTTCAAGATTGGACGATAGAATATATCGACCATTCGGTAGCTCAAAACACCTGTATGCCTAAGATTGTTGACCACGATCGCTATCGCAAAGAACTATTAGTCAAATCATTTGATCTGTTTGCCGAAAAAGGGTATGCCGCAATCACAATGCGTCAGATTGCTCAAGGATTAGGCGTTTCGACCGGAACGCTCTATCACTACTTTCCGAGTAAGGAGGCACTGTTTGAACAGCTAGTGGAAGAACTCACTGAAGTTGATATTCTCAATTTCTCGACTCGATTAAAAGGTAAAGACTTAGCGGAACAAACTCAAGCAGGCTTTACTTTATTCGAGGAGCATCGGGACTATTTTCTTAAGCAAACTTTGCTGATGACTGACTTTTACCAACATCAGCGGCGAGAAGGGAAAGATGTGAGTGAGGTCTTCAAAAAAGTATGTGACCAAGCTGAAAAAACAATGTCTGCAATCCTTGGTATTGATGATCCGCAGATTCTACTGTTCATGATGAGCTTGGTCGATGGATTGTTGCTGCAAGAACTGTATGGGCATCGCCATGTGGATTACAAAGCACAAGCAAACCTGCTCTCAGAAATGCTCACGTTGTACTTAGAGAAACATCAACTCACCCCGAAGAATTATGAGCTTTGACCTTTTTCTCAAACCGAAGAATCGTCTCTGGGTTGTGATTGGACTTGCAACCTTGGTGACAGGTGGAACATCGGTTTATGTTGTTTCACAGTTTAGTCCGAAACCTGCAACTCAACCTGTCGAAACGGCTCCGACTGTTAAAAGAATTGCTGCATTGGGACGACTTGAGCCTGCCTCTGAGATTGTGAAACTATCTGCACCGATCGCATTAGATGGCGATCGCGTTTCTCAAATCTTGGTGAAACAAGGCGATCGCGTTTCAAAAGGTCAAGTGATTGCAATCCTAGATTCACGCGATAAACTCGAAGATGCGTTGAACCAAGCGCGTGAACAAGTTCGAGTCGCAGAAGCGAAACTTGCACAAGTGAAAGCAGGTGCAAAATCTGGAGAGATTCAAGCCCAGCAAGCAACAATTACAAGATTGCAAGCCGATCGACAAGGTGAAATTGCGGCTCAAGCAGCAGAAATCAATCGTTGGGAAGCAGAAGTGAGAACGGCTCAAGCAGAGTTCGATCGATTCAATCAACTCTATCGTCAGGGCGCGATCGCTGCTTCTAATTTGGACAGTAAGCGACTGGCATTAGATACGGCGCGATCGCAACTCAGACAAGCACAAGTCAAACAAAATCAAGCTGCGAATTCGCTTGATGCACAGTTGAGCGAAGCAAGAGCAACCTTAGATCGAATTGCAGAAGTTCGTCCGGTGGATGTCGAGACCGTTGCAAGCGAAGTGAGAAGTGCGATCGCTGCAATGAAACGAGCAGAAACGGAACTCGAACAAGCTTACATTCGTGCCCCGATCGCAGGTCAAATTCTCAAAGTTCATACTCGTCCAGGTGAGAAAATTAGTACTTCTGGAATTGCAGATTTAGCACAGAATGATCAGATGGTTGCAGTTGCAGAAGTCTATCAGAGTGACATTGCTAATGTGAAAGTTGGACAGACTGCGACGATTACCGGACAGGGATTTGAAGGGGAATTACAGGGAACGGTTTCGGCTGTCGGATTGTTGGTGGGTCAGCAGAATGTGTTTAGCAATCAGCCAGGGGAAAATCTCGATCGACGAGTGGTCGAAGTGAAGATTCGCCTCACACCGGAAGCAAGCAAACGAGTTTCAGGATTGACCAATTTGCAGGTTCAGACCGCGATTTTGCTGAACTAAAGGATAACGAACGTTCGATATTAAGGAGTGAAGAGATGGAGATTGTGAAGTTAAGTGGCTCAGAGTTTGAGCAGGCATCGAATCAACTAGCAGCCGCTTTTAGTCAAGATCCGCTGATTGGTCATTTCTTGTGCGATGACAAAGCTGCTGCACTGAAACAAATGAGTCGCGCTCTGCTGAATTTTGCACAGCCTTACAATCACACTTACACGACTGCTGGTAGTCTTAAAGGTGTCGCAGTTTGGCTTCCACCAGAAGCGAGTCAGTTCAACTTGTCGCAACTCTGGCAAGTCGTGACATCAGGATTGCTCACGGTTCCGTTTTATCTACGCTGGGATCGCATTCTTAACTTCGCTTCATTCATCAGTACAGAGATTCGATTGCATGACAAGACTGCTCCAGAGCCACATTGGTATCTAGCGATGTTGGGAGTGTCGCCGGAATGTCAAGGGCAAGGCATTGGTGGAAAGTTACTTCAGCCTGTGTTGGAAGAAGCCGATCGTACAAAGATGCCTTGTTACTTAGAAACCTCGACGACGGGTGCGGTGCGATTTTATCAGCGACATGGTTTCGAGATTGTTCATCATGGAACGTTTGCGGGTCGTGAGTATTGGGCAATGAAACGTCAAGGAGCATAGAAATGGACACGATGAAAGTCTATTTAGATCAAATTGGTCGAGTTCCGCGATTGACTCCAGAGCAGGAAATTGAACTGGGGCGGCAAGTGCAGAAATTACAGAAGCTCTACGAAGTTCGACAACCCACCCTTGAACAATGGCAAAAAGTGGCGAATCTATCGGCTGAAGAATTGCAAAATGCGATCGCACAAGGAGAACGCGCTAAACGCCAAATGATCGAGGCGAATTTGAGATTAGTTGTCTCGATCTCCCAACACTTCCAGAATCGCAATCTAGAACTCTCAGATTTGATCCAGGAAGGTAACTTAGGATTGCAGCGCAGTGTCGAGAAGTTCGATCCCTCAAAAGGTTATCGATTTTCGACTTATGCGTATTGGTGGATTCGTCAGGCGATTAGTCGAGCGATCGCACAAAAAAGTCGAGCGATTCGGATTCCAACTCATCTGACTGAGAAGCTAAATTTGATTCATCGAACTCAGCGATCGCTGTCTCAGACACTAGGCAGAACTGCAACGATTCCCGAAATTGCTCAGGCACTATCAACGAGTCCAATTGAAATTCGAGAAGCATTGTTATCAGTTCGTCGCTCAGTCTCGCTTGATGTTCCGATTAATGATCAGGACACAAATTTAGGGGATTTGTTGCCGGATGATGGAGAGCTACCGGACGAAACAGTTGTGCGATCGATGTTACGAGAAGATTTATTGAATCTACTAGGACTCTTACCTGCTAAACAGCGTGAGGTAATGACTTTGCGGTTTGGATTAGAAGACGGGGAAGCTCTGAGTCTTGCTCAAGCAGGTCGGAGAATGAATTGCAGTCGGGAAACAGTGCGATCGCTAGAAAAAGCTGCGATAAAAACATTGCAACAGTACAAAGTGAAATTGCAAGAATATGTTTTAGCTTAGGAGGTCAATATGCGTTTTGTTGGAATTGGGTTCTCAATCTGGTTGATTGCAACGATCGCGTTTCGTCTCATTGGTCAGTATCTACTTGATCCAACGCATTTTCTATTGTCGATCGGGTTGTTTTTAGCAACGACGATCGCAATGTTTGTGATTGTTTCAGGTGTGTATTCATGGCAGCAAGTTAAAGTTGCAGAGCGACCTAAAGCAGCATTACTGATTGCACTTCCTGGAATGCTTTTAGATGTTGTAAGTGTTTTGTTGTTCCCGGCTGTGTTCCCAAACATTGATCCGAATGCCAATATTCTGTTTGCTGGACTGATGTTGTGGGGCTATTCATCTATCTTAGCAACGAGCTTCTTACCGCAAAATGAACTGTAAAACTTTGATTGTGTGGGGACGATTTGCGCGATTGCAGCTTTCACCGTGGTTTGCTCTGATTCAATCTAGTCATCGGGCGCTTCAAGGCTGTCCTAATGGTCGATCGCGCTTCATGATTTCCCTCGCAAAGCTCAATCTTTTAGCTATCTACGATTTACTCGATGATTTGATTCGCTATCCACCGTATTAGGAGCGTGTTATGCCTCGTAAAACACCGCTGGCATGGTTCCAGTTAATGAAAGAAAAAGCTCGATTAGTGGTTGCGATCGCAGGAATTGGTTTTGCCGATATGTTGATGTTTATGCAACTCGGCTTTCAAGATTCGCTCTATGATAGTGCGACGCTTCCTCATCGGTTGCTACAAGCGGATTTAGTCATGATTGATCCGCGCTTTAAGAGTTTGGCATCGTTTACACCGTTTTCGCGAGAGCAACTTTATCAAACCAAAGCAAGCGATCGCGTTCAATCAGTTAGCTCAATTCGGATTGCAATGGGACAATGGAAAAATCCTGAAACTCGCTTGACCCGAAGCATTTTAATTTGGGGAATTGAACCAGATGCACCAAGCTTTCAGTTACCCGGGCTGCAAGAGAACTTAGAGCCGTTGAAGCTATTGAATAACGTGGTGTTCGATCGAGTGGGTCGTCCTGAATTTGGCGCGATCGCAGAAACTTTTCAGAAACAAGGCAGCGTTACAACTGAATTGAATCAGCAAGTGATTAATGTGAGTGGATTAGTCACGATGGGCGCATCATTTACGGCTGATGGCAATGTGTTCATGAGTGATTCAACATTCTTGAGACTACATCGCGATCGACAAGCAAACCAAATTGATATTGGATTGATTCAACTCAAACCAGGCTCGGATATCAAAGCTGTTCAAGCTCAATTGAGTGCAAATCTACCGACTGTTAAAGTACTTACACCCGAAGAGTTCGCAGCAATTGAGCGGAACTATTGGGAAAGTCAAGGAACAATCGGATTTATCTTTGGAATTGGTGTTGTAGTTGGCTTTATTGTTGGAACAGTGATTGTTTATCAAATTCTCTACACGGATGTGGCGAATCACTTGCCTGAGTATGCGACGTTAAAAGCGATGGGATATAGCGATCGCTTTTTGCTCAATGTTCTACTTCAAGAAGCTTTAATCTTAGCTGTTCTCGGTTTTATTCCCGGTTTTGCAGTTGCAGTTGGATTGTATCAACTGACTTATGCTGCAACTTTACTACCGATTGCAATGACCACGAATCGAGCCATTACAGTCTTTGTGCTAACGGTTGCAATGTGTTCGATTTCGGGTGCGATCGCGATGCGAAAACTTCAAGCTGCTGATCCTGCGGATATTTTCTAACGATGAAACCAGTCATTTCAGTTCAAAATCTGAACCATTACTTTGGTCAAGGCAACCTGAAAAAGCAAGTCTTGTTTGATGTTAATCTCGATATTCATCCTGGCGAGATTGTGATCATGACAGGACCTTCCGGGTCAGGTAAAACAACGCTGCTCACACTTCTAGGCGGATTACGATCGGCACAAGAAGGAAGCTTAACGATTCTCGATCGAGAAATTCGCGGAGCTACTAAACAACAATTAACCCAACTGCGGAAAAACATTGGTTATATCTTTCAAGCTCATAATCTGATGACCTTTCTAACGGCAAAGCAAAACGTGAGAATGTCACTGGAATTGCACGATCGATATCTCAATCAAGACATGGATGCGATGGCTGTTTCAATGTTGGAAACAGTTGGACTAGGACATCGAGCAGACTATTATCCTGATGGGTTGTCTGGAGGACAGAAACAAAGAGTTGCGATCGCACGTGCTTTGATCAGTCATCCTAAAATCGTCCTTGCCGATGAACCCACTGCCGCACTAGATAAAAAATCAGGTCGGGATGTGGTTGAACTAATGCAGAAACTTGCAAAAGAGCAGCAATGTACGATTCTACTCGTGACCCATGACAATCGGATTTTGGATATTGCCGATCGCATTGTTTACATGGAAGATGGACGACTCGTGAGCGATGGAAAAAGTGCGATTGCCGCAGTAAATTAACAGTTCACAGTTCAAGCAATGCTCATCTAAGACACACGAGCCAAATCAAAGAGGATTTTTTGTCCATTGTTTGCGGAATGATTGTTACTTCGTTTGTTGATGTGAACAGTGATTCTAATCCATTCATTCACGCTACAAGGAGAACTCTAATGATGGAAGCTGTATTGACCTCCGCGGATACTATTCTGAGACGAGGTGCTACAGGAAACGATGTTAAAGGACTACAAACGCTGCTTAACTATCGAGGGGCAGGATTAACAGTAGATGGAGTGTTCGGAGCGAATACAGAAGCTCGTGTGATTGAGTTCCAGCAAGCAGTAGGGCTGGTTGCAGATGGGATTGTTGGTGCTAGAACTTGGAATGTAGTTCGCTCTGGAATAGTCGTTGCTCGTGTTCCAGGAAGTGCAATTAATGTTCGACAAACACCAGAACGAACGGCTACTGTGATTCAAACGCTGCAATCCGAAGAAACAGTGAGAATTTTAGGTCGATCGCCTGTTTTGGACGAAGATTATCGCTGGTTTCACGTTGAAGCGAGACAAAAAAGAGGATGGGTACGCGAAGATTTAGTTCGATTATTTAATCCGTTTACGATCGCGCTCCCGATCGTCAATGGCGTTACGATTCAGAGCCGTCCGCGTCCTTGGATGATGGAGATTAATGCAAGTCTCGAAGCGGCAATTCGTAGCACGTTAGAACTGGGATTCCGCGATCGCACTCGCTATATGTTCCAATCATTAGATCTCGATGGAACGGGACCCAAAGGAGCAATGTTAGTTTACCTCACAGGTAGCAAAGTCTGCGGAACGGGTGGCTGTACTTTGCTCGTATTACAATCGACTGTGAATGGTTATCGTCCACTTTCGCGGATTGCAACAGTGCAACAACTTGTCATGATTAGCAATCAAAGAACGAAAGGCTATCCGGATCTGATTGTGTACACTGCGGGGGGTGGGCTTGCTCCTGCTTATCGTCGTCTGCGATTCGATGGATTTAGCTATCCGGTCAATCTCGCTGTAGAACCTCCGTTATCTGCTGGAACAGTTATTTCAGGGGTTGCGCTTGCGAGTCGGATTACTCCTGATTTAGCATCTCCTTTAGTTGCAGTGTAGAGAGAAAACCGATGGCACACTCAAATCATCCTGATCCGAATCAGAAGCATCCGATTCCTGAACATCCACGAGTGTGCTTTATCAAAGAGTGTGTTACGGCTCCAAATATTAGTGTAGGAGAGTACTCTTACTACGATGATCCGATCGATCCAGAAGGATTTGAACGCAATGTTTTGTATAACTATGGTGACGATCGCTTAATCATCGGAAAATTTTGTGCGATCGCAACAGGCGCAAAATTCATCATGAACGGCGCAAACCATAAGCTGGATAGCATTTCAACCTATCCCTTTCCAATTTTTGGCAACGGTTGGGAAAGCTCCATGGATCAATTGCTCAATCTACCGAGTCGAGGCGATACCGTCATTGGCAATGATGTCTGGATTGGTTATGAATCGGTGATTATGCCTGGAGTCAACATTGAAGATGGAGCCGTAATTGCAGCGAAATCCGTTGTAGTAAAAGATGTTCCAGCTTATGCGATCGTGGGTGGTAATCCAGCAACAGTGATTCGGAAACGCTTCAGTGATGCTGAGATTGCTAAACTGCTCGAAATTTGCTGGTGGAATTGGGACATTGAGCAAATCACTCAAGCAATCCCATTAATCATGTCAAACGACATCGAAGCTTTGTACGCCTTTCATCACCTATGTTGAAACGATTTTTTCTCCCGGTTATTGTTGCTGCTTCTTGTGTCACAATGGCTTCTCCCGACCCCGCTCAAGCGAACTGTGCAGGCTATGGTCGCCCGCCTGAACAAGTCAATCTCGAAGTCCGCCAACGTGCCAATCAATTGAAGAATGATACAAACGAGTTTTTTGGACAAAAAATGATTGATGTCGTCGGCGATCGACGAATTACCTTAACCCCCGCTTTCGATCCCTTTACCGGACCTGCTAAACGGCAAATTCTGAACACCTTGAAACTAGAAGGTTCAACCTATGAAGTCTATACCGCAGACGGGCGATTAGTCTCGGCGCAGTATGATGGCTGCACTCGCACACACCTTCTAACAGAACGCGATCGCTATAGTTGGTATCTCACTCGCCCCCCCGTTCAGATGCCACTTCCAATGTTACGCGATGCACTACGCAATCCAGGACAACCAAGCTGGCGCAAAGTCAATCAAAGTATCCATCCTGAAGCTGAACGCCGAGCAAGGGTTAAATTCTGGGAAACCGTTGGCTATGACAAAGCAAAACAAGGTTGGTGGATCGCTTGGGTTCCAGAAGGCGGATACTTTGAAGTCACCGTTCGGAATGCAGATGGTTTAACACAGTTGAAGCCCTATTTAGCGAATGCTTTCCGTCAGTATCGTTATGTGGTGTTAGCGAGTGATGGAACGCCACTTTATGACACGCTAACAGCATTGAATAATCCTTGGTTAACAATTCTTGGAAAGACTTCTGCGCCTGCGGGATGGCGAGCGAGTGCTTGCGATCGAGAAAGTCCTTTCCTCTGTGTTTCTCGAAATACAACTTTGGGCAGCATTGAGCTTCAACGCTGGCAGTTTGATAACTATCCAATTTTGTCACGTGAATTTGACAAGCGTGGATTAGTTCCTGGATTGTTCACTTATGATAATCCGAGTGATAAAGCCAAAGTGCTAGAGGCGTTGAGAGTTGTGATTGCAGATTACTACAGAGCGATCGAACGCGATCGCACCAGAACTTACGGCAAAGGATACAAGGTTCAGGTGCAACCACCTCAAGAAGTGAAATTTGGATCAATTCCAGGATTGCGATACGGCTTCACAGGCATTGATGCGACAGGCAAAATTCGTGAAAAATATGTGAGCTATATGGGATTTGATAATGAATTGAAACTGATTGTGACTGGCTATGATCCAGCCGCTCAAAGTAGTGTGTTTAGAGAGCTTGCAAACCTGGAACAGTTTGAGCCACATCTTAAGACGATCGTAGAAAATCTCAAGATCTAGCGATCGACACTCTCCATTGAGCTTTTGGTACAATCTTGAACATTGAAGGCACTCACCGTTCAGTGGAGAGTTTCATGAACATACCGAATTCGCTACGTACACCGTTATTGCTCCAAGAATGGCAATGGGTTGCTGATCCTGTAGGCTACATGGAAGGCGCAGCAAAGCAACATCCTGATCTTTTCTCAGCAGGTCTGCTTTCGGGTAAGCATCTGGTCTTTGTTAACCATCCACAAGCGATTCAAGAAATTCTCACCAACGATCGTAAGCGCTTTGTGTCTCCAGGTGAAGCAAATCGAATTTTGGCTCCATTAATCGGAGATGCTTCGGTGATTATGCTGGATGGCGATCGACATAAGCGCCGTCGTCAACTCGTGATGCCGTCTTTTCATGGCGATCGAATGCGAAATTATGGAGATTTGATTCGTCAGTTAACCGAGAAAGTCATGAGTCAGCACTCGATCAAGCAACCGTTTAATGCTCGATCGACGATGCAGGAAATCTCCCTGCAAGTGATTCTACAAGCTGTGTTTGGAGTGACTGAGGGAGAGCGGTATGAGCAAATTCGAGCCGCAATTACCAAGATGTGTGATTTGTTCCACAATCCCTTGAGTGCTAGTTTTTTGTTTTTCCCCTGGATGCAGCGCGATCTAGGAACCTGGATGCCTTGGGGACGGTTTCTGCGCGATCGTGGCGCGATCGATACTTTACTTTATGCCGAAATTGCCGATCGTCGTCAGCAAAATAATCGCGATCGAGTCGATATTCTCTCGATGCTGATGGCAGCACGAGATGAAAATGGTGAACCGATGAGCGATTCGGAACTGCGAGACGAATTGATGACGCTACTATTTGCAGGACATGAAACGACTGCGACTGCAATGGCATGGGCACTATACTGGGTTCACCATTTACCAGAGGTGCGCGAAAAACTGCTGCAAGAGATAGAGACACTTGGTGCTGACCCTGATCCAATGTCGATCGCCAAATTGCCCTACCTCAGCGCAGTTTGCAATGAAACACTCCGACTGTATCCGGTTGCGATGCTCACCTTTAGCCGAATTGTGGATGAGCCGCTGGAACTATTAGGCTATCCACTCCAGCCCGGAACGGCGGTTGTAGGCTGTATCTATCTACTACACCACCGTGAAGATCTGTACCCTGATTCGCACCAATTTAAGCCAGAGCGCTTTCTAGAGCGGCAGTTTTCTCCGTATGAGTTTATGCCGTTTGGAGGCGGGGTGCGGCGTTGTATTGGGGAAGCTCTAGCAATGTTTGAAATGAAGTTAGTATTAGCAACGATTTTGTCACACTACGAGCTTGCACTGGTCGATCGTCGTCCTGAAGTGCCACGCCGTCGAGGAGTGACGCTGGCTCCGTCTGGAAGAGTGAAGATTCAAATTGTGCGACAAAAACCCGCGCAGTCTACGGCAGCGATCGCACAAATCACTTAAGTGTGTTGGCTTGAGCCACGATCGCTTTAATCAATCCATCTAAAGTGAATTCCGCAGCTTCGATCTCAACTCGTCCCAGCAATGCACGGCAAGTTTTAGAAGTCTGAGGTCCGATCGATGCAAATTTCATCGTATTCAGATGCTCAGTCCAATTCTCCCCGATCGCTTTTTGCAACAGTTCACAGAAATGTTTCACCGTCTTGGAACTTGCAAACGTAACCAAATGTACTGAGTGTTCTTGAATCGCTGCGATCGCTTTTGCATCTGGAATCTTCGGACAAATCGATTGATAAGCTGCAACTTCAGTCACGATCGCACCTCGATCGCTAAAGGCTCTCACCAATACATCGCGTCCCCCTGTTTCGACTCTGGGAAATAGAATCTTCTTGCCTTCGACCGACTCCGGAAAGTTCACTACCATCGCATCCGCGATAAATTCAGGCGGAATAAAATCGGGCTGCAATCCGCGCTGTCTTAATCGCTGGGCGGTCTTTTCCCCAACAACTGCGATTTTAATTGCTGCGAGTCCGCGCACATCCTGAAGCTGAGAGGCTAACCGCTCGAAAAAGTAATCGACCGCATTCGTGGAGGTGAGAATCAGCCAATCGAACTCAGTCAACGTTGCGATCGCGTTATCCAACTCCGCCCAACTCGACGGAGCCACGATCTCGATCGTCGGCATCTCAATCACTTTTGCACCCTGATTTTGTAATGAATAGGCAAACTGGCTCGACTGTCCCGCCGCGCGAGTAACGACAATTGTTTTTTCAAATAAAGGCAGTTTCATAAAAAGGATCGAAGTCGAACAACTTCTCCGATCACAATCACACAAGGCGACAATCGTTGCGGATTTACCAGCAACAAAATCTCGGAAAGCGTACTACTCCAAATTTCTTGTTCTGGATGACCCGCCCAGCGAATAATTGCGATCGGAGTCTCTTCTGATTTTCCCTGATGGCGTAGCTGTTCGACAATGAAGGGAAGATGTTTTCCTCCCATGAGAATGACGAGGGTGTCGAGTTGGGCGAGGGCTTGCCAGTTCAGTCGATCGGGTTCGTGGGCTGTCACGACTGTGAATCCCCGACTGAGAACCGGATCAGTCAGGGGAATGTTGGCGAAAAGGGGAGCCGCTAATGCGGAAGAAAGTCCGGGAACGACTTCGTAAGCGCATCCGGCTGATTTGAGTGCTTGAATTTCTGAAGTGGTGCGTCCGAAGATGAAGGGATCGCCGCTTTTGAGCCGCACGACTTGTTTTCCTTGTTGGCACTGTTCGACGAGTAAGCGATCGATATCTCCTTGTTTCATGCTCGGTTGTCCGCCTCGTTTGCCGACATTCAGCTTGAGACAGGTTTCTGAAACGATTTCGAGGAATTGCGAATCAACGAGCGCGTCGTATACGAGGACTTCGGCTTGGGTTAGTAATTGATAGGCTCTCATGGTGAGATTGCCGATGTCGCCGGGACCTGAACCGACTAGGAAAACTTTGCCTGACATAAAAAATAGGGGATTGATTTACCCGATGGCGTACAGACGCGATGACCCGATGGCGTAGAGACGCGATTAATCGCGTCTCTACCGAAATATTTATCATCCAAAATAATCATCGCCGGATAAACGCGATCGGATCTTCGGCAACCCATCCGACTTTAGAATTCGATCGCACTTCAAAATGCAGATGCGGTTGGGCTGTGGTCGGGGTTCCGGTTTGTCCCACCGTTCCCACGCTCGCGCCTCGCTTGATTTTCTGCCCGACTCTGACATTCATCTTGGCTAATTGAGCATATCGGGTTTGATAGCCCTGCTGATGATTGATGACGACTAAATTGCCATACGCACCTTGATTTCCCGCAAATGCCACGGTTCCATCCCCGATCGCTTCAACTGAAGTGCCCAGATTCGCCAATAAATCGATACCACTATGAAAAACGGGTTTTGTCGCTCCATTCGGCAAGTACCAGCCAAAACCAAGCGCGATCGACGATGTTCCTTTGAGCGGCGAACCGGATAAAACGCTGGAAACTCCGGTTAAGGTTGGCTTTTCGCCTGCATTTGGCGACCAGTTCACACCCGGAACAAACACAACTTTAGGCGATCGCTGACAGCCGTTCACTTCGTACAACACATCCGGACGAACCCGATATCGCGCCGCTAAATCCTTCAAACTTTGTCCAGTCGGGACTTCGACTCGAATCCCGTTGTAAGGGGGAATTAATAACGTTTGTCCGGGAGTCGCTTTGCCCGATCGTACATTCGGATTGAGTCCCATAATCGTCGCTGGGATCAAATTGTAGCGAGATGCGATCGACTCCAGCGTTTCGCCCGACCTCACCGTATGCCGCGATAATCGAGAAAGCGCAGGAGCCGGACAGCCTAACTCTTGAGACTGTGCGACAGGCATCGTTCCTAAACTCAAGACTCCAGCCAAAAGCAACCCACGGTACTGCATAAATTCGTCAAAATACTTCTGCCGTTTTCGGACGAGTCTAGCACCTGGTTGTTTCAAATTGGGCTAAACGATCTGCTGTTTTAAGAATGGAATTAGAACCTCACTGACTTTCTCGTGCCAGTCTTCTTGCGGATAATGTCCAACTTCATCGAGTTCGACGAGTTGCGCTTTGAATGATTTCGCAAGGTCGATCGATAACCAAGGATCACGCACTCCCCATCCAATTAATAAAGGATTCTGCCACTCGGCTAAACCCGATTCGATTTCTGCTGTTGTTTGTTTGAGTTGCAAATTCTGAATAATTGCGAGTAACGATCGACCGACATCCGAAGTTTTGAGCCAAGGACGGCGATAGACATCTAAATCTGCATCTTCGATTCGATAACCGCCTCCACCTTCTAAAGTGCGATCGACGAGTAACGGATCTTGCGTCATCATGTCGCCCACAAGCGGAATTCCCATTCTTTGGAGCTTTCCTGGCAATTTTGCACCTTGAGCGATCGGACAATTAAAAATTGCTAGTCGTTCGACTTGTTCAGGATGTCTCAGTGCGTATTGAATTCCGACCGAGCCGAGAAAGCCTTGGGATACGATCGACACTTTTTCAAATCCGAATTGAGCAATCAACGCTGCGAGCGCATCCATAAAGGCATCAGGTGTATAAGCGAAATCCCGACGATCCGGCATACTCGAATATCCGCAACCAATCCAATCCGGCGCGATCGCTCTAAATCCCTCTTCTGCCAAACTCGGCAACACATTTCGCCAACTGTAGCCTTGTGACACCAAACCATGCAGCAAAATCACCGGAGTGCGGCTCTGATTCATCGGTTCTGCCTCGCGATAAAACCAGTTCAACTCGCCCACCTCAATCCGCTTGCCTTCGCTCATTTGATTGCCTCCTGCCTGCTTGAGTGAGCTTACCGCGTTTCGAGTGCAGAATCTATTGTCAAGAATCTATGACACAACTATCTTTTTGTAGTTCCTGATACAGAATTTATCTGATATAGTAGTCATGTAATCAGAAATGGAGAACAGAGTTATGTCGATCCAAGATCAAGCCCGTGCGCTGATGACCCGTCATCGTCAAATGGCTCGCAACCGTGAGCAGTCTATGTTGACTCGCCAAGCTAGCGAGATTGGAATGCCCTCCGAATCTGCACAAGTCATCCATAACAAAACCTCCAACGTTGAAGGCTACGATCGCAGCAATGTGGGTTTGAGCTAATTAGAACTGAATGACTAACTTAAGCAGGCGTTCTTCATTTGAGGAGCGCCTTTTAATTTGGAGCGCGATTCCAAGCCGCGAATTGAAAAAATATGTCAAAGTGAAATGATGTAGCTATTGTGAATTGTCATGGTAGCTGCTTTGTGTTGAAACGGATTACCCATAAAACTTAAAGAGAACTCAGGGTTAATACTCAAATTTGTTCTGTCGTTTCTGAAGTTTCTGCTATGAATAGTGCCTTTCTAACCCGCCTTCACAGTCCTGAACGCCCCGTTATCGTCTTCGATGGTGCGATGGGAACGAATATTCAATCCCAGAATTTAACCGCTGAAGACTTTGGTGGAGCCGAGTATGAAGGCTGTAACGAGTATTTAGTGCACACGAAACCGGAAGCGATCGCAAAAGTTCACCGCGATTTTCTAGCAGCAGGCGCAGATGTGATCGAAACCGATACGTTCGGTAGTAGTCCGTTTGTGTTGGCGGAATATGGGCTGCAAGATATGGCATACGATTTGAGCAAACGAGCCGCAGAACTGGCGAAACAATGTGCGGCAGAGTTCTCAACGCCTGAGAAGCCTAGATTTGTTGCGGGTTCGATCGGACCTGGAACGAAGCTTCCCACGCTCGGACATATTACGTATGACGAATTAAAAGAGGCGTTCATCGTTCAGGCGCAAGGCTTGTTTGATGGTGGAGTCGATTTATTCATCATCGAAACTTGTCAGGATGTTCTACAAATCAAAGCCGCATTGAACGCGGTTGAAGCGGTGTTTGCTGAGAAAGGAGAGCGTCGTCCGCTGATGGTTTCGGTGACGATGGAAATTCAGGGCACGATGCTGGTCGGAACCGATATCAGCGGCGTGTTATCGATTTTAGAGCCGTACCCGATCGATATTCTCGGTTTGAACTGTGCAACGGGACCCGATCGCATGGCAGAACACATCAAGTATCTGACCGAAAATGCGCCTTTCGTCGTTTCTTGTATTCCCAACGCAGGCTTACCCGAAAATATCGGTGGTCATGCCCACTACAAATTAACGCCTGTTGAACTTCAGATGTCGTTGCACAAATTCATCGAAGATTGGGGTGTGCAAGTGATCGGGGGCTGTTGTGGAACTCGCCCATCACACATCAAGGCATTGGCAGAAGCCGCTGCAACGATGAAGCCGAAAGAACGGAAAGTTCGCATCGGTGAAAATGCTTGGATGAATGGTCAAGTGTTTGAATCTGAAACACCTAGACCAACACTCGGATACACGCCCTCAGCAGCATCGATCTACACGGCGCAACCCTACGAGCAAGATAATTCTTTCTTGATTGTGGGAGAAAGATTGAATGCGAGCGGCTCGAAGAAAGTGCGGGAATTGTTGAATGCTGATGATTGGGATGGATTGATTGCGATCGCGAAATCTCAAGTCAAAGAAGGCGCACATGTCCTCGATGTTAACGTCGATTATGTTGGGCGCGATGGCGAACGTGACATGAAAGAACTTGTGTCGCGTTTGGTTACAAATGTGACGCTTCCCCTAATGCTTGACTCAACTGAATGGCAAAAGATGGAAGCAGGTTTGAAAGTTGCGGGTGGCAAGTGCATTCTCAACTCGACCAACTATGAAGATGGCGATGAACGATTCTTCAAGGTGCTGGAACTTGCAAAAGAGTACGGTGCGGGAGTCGTGATCGGAACGATCGACGAAGAAGGCATGGCACGTACCGCCGAGAAGAAATTCCAAATCGCTCAACGCGCCTACAGAGATGCGTTAGAGTTCGGCATTCCACCGCATGAAATCTTCTTTGATACCTTGGCGTTGCCGATTTCAACTGGAATCGAAGAAGACCGCGAGAATGCAAAAGCCACGATCGAATCAATCCAGATGATTCGTGAAAATCTTCCCGGTGTGCATTTTATGGTTGGGGTGTCGAACATTTCCTTTGGTCTGAGTCCAGCAGCTCGGATCACTTTGAATTCGATGTTCCTGCATGAAGCGACGATCGCAGGAATGGACGGCGCGATCGTATCGGCTGCGAAGATTTTACCGATCGCGAAAATCGACCCCGAACATCAAAAAGTGTGCTGCGATCTGATTTACGATCGACGCGGTTTTGAAGGTGATATTTGCACCTACGATCCGCTTACAAAGCTGACAGAATTGTTTGAAGGGGTGAGTGCGAAAGATGCTCGATCGAACAATACTCTGGCAGATTTACCCGTCGAAGAACGCCTGAAGCAGCACATTATCGATGGTGAACGGATTGGATTAGAAGATGCGCTGAAGATTGCATTAGAGAGCTATGCACCGCTGCACATCATTAATACGTTCTTGCTCGATGGCATGAAAGTGGTCGGTGAATTGTTCGGCTCTGGTCAAATGCAACTACCGTTCGTGTTGCAGTCTGCGGAAACAATGAAATCGGCGGTTGCATTCCTTGAACCGTTCATGGAGAAAACCGAGAGCGATGATAGCGGCAAAGGTAAATTTTTGATCGCTACCGTTAAAGGTGACGTTCACGATATTGGTAAAAACCTTGTTGATATCATCTTGACCAACAACGGTTACAAAGTGATTAACTTAGGCATTAAACAGCCTGTAGATGCGATCGTAGATGCCTACAATCAGCACAAACCAGACTGTATCGCGATGAGCGGATTGCTCGTGAAGTCTACTGCATTCATGAAGGAGAACCTGGAAGTCTTCAACGAAAAAGGAATCAGCGTTCCGGTGATTCTGGGTGGCGCGGCACTGACTCCGAAGTTCGTTTACGAAGACTGCCAGAACGCTTACAACGGTCAAGTGATCTATGGTCGAGATGCGTTTGCAGATTTGACCTTTATGGATCGATTGATGCCTGCGAAAAAAGACGGGCATTGGAGCGACACTGAAGGCTTCCAAGGTGAATTTGCTCAGTTCAATCAGAAAGGGCGAAAAGCGATCGAACAAGCCGAACGCGAACTGAACGGCGAACCAGAAAAGAAATCCGATGAACCGGAAGTGATTGATTTAGTACGATCGGAAGCGGTATTGATCGACATTCCCCGCCCAATGCCACCTTTCTGGGGCACAAAGGTTCTCAATCCTGAAGATCTCTCGATCGATGAACTCTTCTGGCATTTGGATCTGCAAGCCTTGATCGTCGGACAGTGGCAATTCCGCAAACCGAAAGACCAATCGAAAGAAGAATACGATGCGTTTTTGGCAGAGAAAGTCTATCCAGTTCTTGATCGCTGGAAAGAACGCATTCGCACCGAAAACCTTCTGCATCCTCAACTAATCTACGGTTACTTCCCGTGTACCGCTGAAGGCAATTCCATTTACGTTTACGATCCGGCTGTCATTGAACAAGGCTTAACGCCCGAAACTGCGACTCCGCTTGTAACTTGGACATTCCCGCGCCAGAAGTCCCTTCGCCGTTTGTGCATTGCCGACTTCTTCCGCCCGATCGCCGAAAATCAGTTCGATGTCCTACCGATGCAAGCCGTCACAATGGGACACGTTGCCACCGAAGTCGCTCAGGAATTATTCAAAGCGAACAATTACACGGAATATCTCTATTTCCACGGCATGGCGGTTCAGATGGCGGAAGCACTTGCAGAATGGTCACATGCTCGAATTCGTCGAGAGCTAGGATATAGCGACTTAGAGCCGGACAACATTCGCGATATGTTGGCTCAGCGTTATCAAGGGTCGCGCTACAGTTTCGGCTATCCCGCCTGCCCGAATGTGACCGATCAGTTCAAACAACTAGAGCTGCTTGATACGGAGCGGATTGGCATGTCGATGGATGAAAGTGAGCAGCTTTATCCAGAACAATCGACGACTGCATTTGTGGTCTATCACTCGACTGCAAAATACTTCAGCGCGTAGGTCGTCGATCTTTAGACTTAGCGAGGTGTTAGCAATTACACCTCGTTTTTAGTTTCGTTTAATTCAAAATGAAGAGTATACGATCGCAAGTCTTTCAGCCGTCATCCCTAATAAACTCATTCCTCTAAAGAATCTGAGCTATCCTGTGCAGAGATGTACATTTTATACAGGATGCTACGTAATGAGAGCTGATAGTCACAAAATCTCCAAAGTCTTTAGCAGTGGTGGCGAGATTCATTACGTACTTCCTCATTTTCAGCGTCAGTACAGTTGGGAAAAGTCAAACTGGCAGACACTATTAGATGATGCGTTAGCGATTTATGAAGAGTACGATCCTGATAAAGAACCAGAGCACTTTCTAGGCTCTCTTGTTGTCATTAACGACGGCACGAAAAATGGCTTTATTACAGCCTTCACCCTAGTAGATGGACAACAACGTCTAACAACCATCTCGCTGCTACTTTGCGCCTTTCGAGATCTGATTGATGCAACTCATGCAAAGTTAACTAACCGAATTCAAAGACTGCTAGTGAATTCAGATGCCGAAGGTGAGGCTTATTTTAAGTTACTACCCACGAATAAGTATGGCGATCGACAAGCCTACATTTCGCTGATTCAGCAAGAAGAAGTACAAGAAACTGAGTCAAAAATTCCGCTTGCGTATCAATACTTGCGTAGAGAGTTAGATAAACTGCTTGGAACCGGAACGATTGAACCAGAGCGATTCTTAACCGTGCTGTTTAATTGTTTTCAAGTCGTTTTTATTGAATTGAACAAAGATGAAAGCCCTTATAAAATCTTTGAGAGCTTGAATGCAAAAGGAAAGCCACTTTCTCAGGCAGATTTAGTGCGAAATTATGTAGCAATGAAACTGCCAACTGCAAAGCAAGAAAAAGTATTTACTGAGCATTGGGAAAAGATTGAGAAACTGTTGCAAGAAAGTAGAACCGTTGGTAGATCTCGAATTGGTGAGTTAACTGCGTTTTTGAGACACTATCTCGCGACCCATTCCCGTGGCTTGTGTAGTGAAGCACATACTTATGCAAGATTTCGCGATCGCTGTGAAGAGTTCCAAAACGATGCTGATTTTATTCAAGAAATCGCGCTACTTCGACGATTTGCAGAGTGCTACAACAAGCTACTTCGCCCAGAAAACGAGAAAGAATCAGAAATTCGTGCGGCGCTACTTCGTCTGAATGTTCTGGATGTTCAAACCGCTTACCCTTTTCTACTGATGGCTTATATTGCTTACGAGCAGAAACATCTAAGCGTTGAACAATTCACGCAAACCCTTCACATTCTGGAAAACTACATTGTTCGTCGCTACGTTTGCAGGGAGCAAACGAATTATTTGAATAAAATGTTTCCAACCTTATGGAGAGATGTGCAAGATGAAATCGTTGAGGAAGCCGATTTCAACGATGCCGTGAGAAAAGTCTTACTTTCTAAGAATTATCCGGCTGATTATCGCATTCAGCAAGCTATTCGCTCGAACAAGCTCTTCGATGATCAAAGTCGAGAAAAGATTTGTTTAATTCTAGAAACAATCAATCGTCACCTCTCTAAAGATTCAGGTGGCTTCACAGTTCTAGATGGTAAAGCAACCGTTGAACATCTGATGCCGCAAACTTTACGAGAGGAATGGAAAGCTGAAATTGGAGAAAATTTCGAGCGCGTTTATCAGGACTATCTGAATACGCTAGGCAATCTAACGCTGGTTACACAAGAGTGGAATTCTGCACTTTCAAATTCTCCGTTTCCACGCAAAAAGCAGACGTTGGAAAAACATGAGTTTCGCTTAAATCGTGACTATTTTTGTAGAGAGATTGAGAAGTGGAATGAGCAAGCAATTCTTGATCGAGCAGATTTTATATCAGCTAACTTTCTAGAAATTTGGTCAGCTTTGGGTGAGCCAGCAACAATCGAAAAAGCGGTTCATGGAAAACCGATCGCAATCACAATTCTAGGAGAGCGGATCGATATTCCAAACAAAACTTGGCGACAAGTTCGCACTTCGACAGTGGAATGGCTCTTAAGAAATCACCCACAAGAGTTTAATAAAGTTAGGCAAGCAATTGGTATTTTTGATGACAGTATTGAAGGGAAAAATTATCCGAAAGACTGGCATCAACTATCGAACGGAGTTTGGATTCATCACTGTAGTTCTGCAAAACAGCATATTGTTTATTGCAAGCGAATCTTAGCCACGATCGATATTTCTGAATCCGATTGGAGCATCGAGGAAGAAGACGTTTCAGCGGTAGTCTCATAACAAACGGCGATCGCTTACAGTTGATAGAGAGTCGATTCTGGAACATTGTGATGCAAACCACTGAATCTACAAAGCAATACACACCTGAAGAGTACTTAGCTCTGGAAGAGAAAGCTGAGTACAAAAGTGAGTATCATGATGGAGAAATCATTCCAATGACAGGCGGATCGTTGAATCACAATCGAATCATCAATCGAATCTGTGCTTTCTTGCTATCGGCACTCCGCGATAAAAATCACGAACCGTTCAGCAGTGATGTTCGATTATGGATTCCGCAGTATCGGAAGTTCGTTTATCCCGATGTGATGGTAATTCAGGGTGAGCCTGTCCTCTACCAAAATCGAGTTGATACAGTCACAAATCCGAAAGTCATTATCGAAGTCCTGTCGAAATCGACTCAAGATTACGACATGACTGATAAGTTCAGATACTATCGATCAATTCCCGAACTTCAAGAATACATTCTGATCAATCAGTACCTTGTGGAAGTTCAGCAGTACACAAAAACTGATGAAGGCTTTTGGATCTATCGCAGCTATGAATCGATCGACAATTCCTTAAGATTTGGCACGATCAAGGCTGACTTAAAACTCACTGATATTTACGCAGGAATTTCGTTCTCCCCGGTATACGATCCTGCACTCATCCGACTTCAGCAAGGTGCAGTTTCACCTCAGAAAAACTACGTGGGCGAAATCATCACAAATATTTTGATTTGACAAAGACTTACCTCAATCGCTTTGCCAACGCGCAACAATCCGATAGGCTAAATCCACACAACTGCCTTGGGGATTGGAGAATGACGGCTGAAGGAGTTTGTAGAAAGTCAGCAACGCGTCTAGGTATCGTGTCCGTGAATTCGACTGGATACGTAGATGCGATGTTCAACTGCCTCGAAGCAGGCGAAATTGCAGTCCCGCTAAAACACGGAGACGACCACGATCGCATTCACGCCGCCCAAGTCGATCGCGTTTTAGTTCCCCAAAGTAACGGAACTTGGATGAGCCGCCGCTTCAAAGGCTCATCCAGTTCTGACACCGCAATCATCTCGTTCACTTCTGGAACCGAAGGAAAACCGAAAGGCGTTCTCCTCAGCCATCAAAACTTATCTGATGTGATCGTGCGATTAAACCGCGTTATGCAAGTTGATGACACGATCAGCGAATATATTGGCGTTCCGGTGTATCACTCGTTCGGATTTGGGCGATGCCGAGCGATCGCATCCGCAGGTGGAAGATTCTATATTCCCGAATCGGGCTTCAATCTATCTGAAATCGGCGCAATGTTGAGAAAAGGCGAGATTAACGCAATCTCAGCAGTTCCAAGTTTGTGGCGCGTTTTGCTATCGAATCCGGCTTTAATTGGAACCGCAGGGCGGCAAGTTCGCTGGATCGAAATCGGTAGCCAGTATATGAGCCGTTCAGAAAAAGAAGCGATCAAGGCTTTATTTCCTGAAGCTCGAATCGTGCAGCACTATGGATTGACCGAAGCCTCTCGATCGACATTACTCGAAATTCATCAAACCGAAGGAGAAGCACTCGAATCGGTCGGAACTGCGGTCGGAAGTGTCGAGATCAAACTGACTGAAGCGGGACAGATTGCGATTCGGGGAAATCATGTCGCACACGCTTATCTGATTGATGGCGAAGAAGTGCAGATTCAAGATCAAGACGGTTGGCTGATTACAAAAGATTTAGGCAGCTTAGAAAATGGGCAACTCTACTACAAAGGACGTGCCGATGATGTGATCAACTGTGGTGGACTCAAGGTACAGCCTGAAGCACTAGAAGCGAAGCTATTTGATCAAATTGGGTATATGCCCGGAATTGCGATTTGTCGTAAACCTGATCCGATGCGCGGAGATGGATTCTTAGTTGCAATCACTCCAGAGGTCACGATCGACCGATCCAAACTCCGAGAAGCCGTTTCTCAAGCAACCCAAGCCTTCGGTGTGAATGCAGGCAATTCAATTTCCGTCGTTGAAATCGATCAACTTCCCAAAACTGCAACGGGGAAAATTCAACGCCGTCAGCTTGCTCAGTGGTACGCCGATCAAAATCTAGAGCAACCTGCTGAACCTTTAGGCATTGGAAAAAGTATCAGTGCTGATTTTTGCCAAGTTCTGAATCTGCGCCAAGTCCAACTTGAAGACACCTTTATTTCACTCGGTGGCGACTCACTTTCTTATGTGCAGCTTGCGATGCGATTTGAGCGACATTTAGGCTATCTCCCGCAAGGATGGGAGCGAATGTCGATCGCCCAACTCGAACAACTCTCACCCCAGCACGATCGATTTAGTCCGATCGAAACCAACATCATTCTGAGAGCACTTGCCATCTTTGTAGTCGTTGCCGACCACGCTGCTTTGATGGATTTCGCGGGCGGTGCATTTCTCTTATTGATGATTGCAGGCGCAAATCTAGGACGATTCCAATCTGAAGCACTCTTTCAAGGGCGATTGATTCAACCGATCTTTTCACTGTTGAAAAATCTAGTCACACCGTATTTGATTATCTCGATCGCTTATCAACTGTGGAAACGTGAACTAGATCTGGGTGTGCTGTTCCTCGTCAGCAATTTTATCAATCCAGAAGTTACCTCGATTTTTCCGATCTGGTTCATCAATTTATTAGTTCAAGTGATTCTTGGATTTTCGCTGCTCTTTGTAATCGAACCGATTCGTAGATTTGCAGCGGTTTCTCCTTGGGAATTTGGACTCACTACAACGATGCTCGGTGTTTTGGCGAAAGTGGAAATTTCATCAATTTGGGACACGACGTATTTATACGATCGCGTTCCCCACATGTTGTTCTGGATTTTTGCTTTAGGCTGGACCATTCAGTTTGCTCACACCAAACAGCAAAAAGTGGCAACAACAATGACGCTTTGGGCGATCGTGCCGATTCTAGTTGCTCTGCATCACACCTATGCCGTTTGGATGCTGATTGGAGGAACGCTGCTACTCTGGTTGCCTACCGTTTCGATTCCTCAAATTATTAAGTCTCCGCTGCAAATTTTAGGCGCAGCAACCTTCTATATTTATCTGTTCCACATGATTTTCATTCACTTCGTCAGCAATGTTGCACACAATGAGAATCCGTGGTTAAACACCGCAGCAGGAGTTTTAGGCGGAATTTTGGTTTGGGCAGGAGTTCAAGCGGTTCAGCGATTTCGGGCGAATCGGCGATCGACTGTTACCGCTGAGATCTAATCCACCAAGAGCGAATCGGGAAATCGGCGATCACTCTTAATCGAATTGAATGGGCGATGAGGGGCTCGAACCCCCGACATCCTCCTTGTAAGGGAGGCGCTCTACCAACTGAGCTAATCGCCCGCGCTTGATTAATATAGCAGATAATTCAGGATCGATTACGATTTGATCCAGATTTCTTTTTTGTATCTGCAATGCCTTCTGGTCGTACTCATGACAGCATCACTTTGTGGAGTTTGCCGATCGTAGCTCTCTCCACATTCGGACTAACTCAAAGCGGCAACCTGACGCTTCTTGTTTCGGGTGGATTTCTCTTTGCTGGCTTAATGTTTGGACCCGATCTTGACATCTATTCGCAACAATACAAACGCTGGGGTATTCTGCGCTGGATTTGGCTGCCGTATCGTCGAAGTTTGCGACATCGATCGATCTTTTCCCACGGTGCGATCATTGGCACGATCGGACGAATGATTTACCTCGGAATTTGGATCGCTTTATTTGTTGTGACCGGAATTTTCGTGAGTGCGATCGCTCAACAGTTCCTCGGCATGACCGCTCAATGGCAAACGATGGCACAATTGGCGATCCTTACCACCTTTCAGCAGACGATTAACCTCATGCAAAAATTCTCGATCGAATGTTTCGCCCTCATCATCGGATTAGAACTCGGTGCGATGAGTCACAGTTTGAGCGATTGGATTGGCTCTACGATCAAACGCTGGAACAAGCGACGAAAGCGCTAAAGTGTTGAGTGGAATTCCCAGAACAATTTATGAATGCTTCCCTGTCTGAAACGCTAAAGGCACTACAAGAATTAATCGAAGTCGTCGCTCAACTGAGAAATCCAGAAGGTGGATGTCCTTGGGATCTTGCACAAACCCCGCAAAGTTTGATGCCGTATGTGATTGAAGAAGCGTATGAGGTAGTCGATGCGCTTCGGAGCGGCGATGAAGCTGCGATCGCGGATGAACTCGGTGATCTCTTACTCCAGGTCGTACTTCAAGCTCAAGTGGCAAAAGATCAACAACAATTCGATTTAGCTACGGTCGCTCAAAATATTACTGCGAAACTGATTCGCCGCCATCCTCACGTGTTCAACGATCTGGAAGTTCAAAGCGTCGATGAAGTACATCAGAACTGGGAAAAGATCAAAGCGACCGAAAATGGAGCAGAGCCGAAATTAAGCGATAAGTTGAGAAAATATGCGCGATCGCTGCCTCCGTTAATGGCTGGAATGAAAATTTCCCAGAAAGCAGCGAAAGCGGGATTTGAGTGGGACTCGATCGAGGGTGTGTGGGACAAATTCTACGAAGAACTAGCCGAATTCCAACACGCACTTCAACACGAAAGCAAAGAAAATCAACAAGCAGAACTTGGAGATTTACTATTCACGATCATCAATCTGGCAAGATGGGCGGATCTTGACCCAGCGGAAGCACTTCAGGGAACCAACGATCGCTTTATTCAGCGGTTAGTTCAGATGGAAAATGTGGTCGATCGACCCTTATCCGAATATTCCCTCGAAGAACTCGAACAATTTTGGCAGGAAGCGAAGAAAAAATTAGCAAAAGAGCGATCGTAAATTTTTCTGCGATTTGCAAACTTCGCTTGTATCTAGATGTGCTGTTCGGATGACGGTCATGCTAATTTTTGAAGAGCATTTTCTTGACGATCGCAACCACTGGCATCAAGCTTGCACTGAAGACTACGACCTTTTTATTGCAAATTCTTATCTTCTGGCGCGACACAAACGACCGAACAAATATTGGGTGTGGTGGAAACAAGCAGGTGGACATCTATACGATAATAAGGATTTTCACATTCACATCGTGTTAGAGCAAGCGGCTGGAACGCCCAAACGTGAGCAGTATGGAGTGGTTTGGGGCGCTCTGGATGCCAATAATCTATTCGCCTTTCTCCTGACCGATGAAGGGTACTATCACGTTTGCAAGTGTGAGCAGAGCACTTGGAGAGAACTGATTGATTGGCGACAGTCTCCGATCGTTCGCAGCGGTGATAACTTCAACATTCTTGACATCCGACGAAACAAAGAGCTAGTCGAGTTTTATATCAACAGTGAGTTAGTTGGGAAACTTTCAGTACAAATTGCGATGAGTGTTCTGGGGCAGAACTTTGGCTTCATGGTCTGTGGTGAAAACACAATCAAAGTTCATAGTTTAGTCGTCAGCGGAACGACAAGTGAAACGAGACCGACTGAGAAGATTCAAGCGATCGATGAAATAAAAGACAACAAACTACAAGCCTCTGCGGTTGAACATCACCCCCCTGTAGACGACTCACTGGAGAACGTTTTTGCCGATCTCAATACGTTGATTGGACATGACCCCATTAAGCAGCAGTTCTTGTCGCTGGCAAATTCCCTCAAAGCTCAAACCGAGCGACACAAACGCGGACTAAAAACGATTGATTCCTCTCGTCACCTTGTTCTACTCGGTCCACCAGGCACTGGAAAAACGACGATCGCAAGATTAATTGGTCGTCTATATAAACAACTCGGCTATCTTGAGCAGGGGCATGTTGTCGAAACCGATCGCTCTGGGCTGATTGGAGCCTATTTAGGACAAACCGCATACCGCGTTGATAATGCCGTTGAACAAGCCCGTGGCGGCGTTCTATTCATTGATGAAGCGTACGCGCTCGTAACCCAAGGCGGATCATCAAATGATTATGGTCACGAAGTGGTGCAAGTCCTGCTCAAGCGCATGGAAGACTATCGTGATCAATTTGCTGTAATTGTTGCGGGTTACACCGACGAAATGCAGTTTTTTGTCGAGTCGAACCCAGGCTTGAAGTCTCGTTTCGGGCAGTTCTTTTACTTCGATCACTACACACCGAATGAGTTATTTCTCATCTTTCAGAAATTCTGTCGTGACTATGACTACAAGATCGAAGATGATGCGATCGCAACGATTTTAGAACAGTTTGAAACAGCATATCAAAGCCGAGATCAACGGTTTGGTAATGGTCGCTATGTTCGGACAATCTTTGAAAATAGCGTCACACGACAGGCAAATCGAATCGCAATCCAGCTTGACCAGATCGATAACGCTTCGATTTCCCTGATTACAACAGCCGATTTGAAATCTACCCATCCATAGGTTGTGAAATCGGCATCGTTATCCGGTATGATGATCGCAGTTTGAAGGGGAGTAGCTGCTGATTCGTTCAGCCCGCTTGAATCAACATGCTGGCGATGAGCCTGGTTCAAGCGACAAAGACAGATTTCTTTGTAAGCGAGACTTTCACGAAGTTCACGAATTGACGTGAGCTTGGTGGAGTCGTCTATCCCTCTTGCATCAAGCTCACTCAGTTCATCTCTACATCGATCTGGGAGGAGCACATGTTAACAGGATTTACGGCAGGTTTATTACTAATTACCGTGTCGGAATTGGGCGATAAAACGTTCTTTATCGCGATGTGTTTGGCAATGCGCCATTCGCGTCGGTATGTCTTCTTGGGCGCGATCTTGGCATTAGCAGCAATGACCCTGATTTCTGTTGTGGTTGGGCACTTTGCCACATTTCTACCGAAACAGTTGATTCACTATGGCACGATCGTTCTATTTGTCGGGTTCGGCTTCAAGATGCTCTACGATGCCAGCAAAATGCCGATCGAATGTCGTGAAAAATCATTAGCAACCACTGAAGATTGTGCGACCGATGCTGAGCGTGAAGCGATCGAAGCAGTTTCGCAGGCAGAGGCGAATCTTCGGAAGAAAACACCGTTTGCAATTTCCTTAGAAGCTTTTACGCTGACCTTCATTGCAGAATGGGGCGATCGAACTCAGATTAATACGATGGTTCTCGCTGCATCCAATAATGCGATTGGTGTAACGATCGGTTCAATTCTGGGACATGCGATTTGTTGTGCGATCGCAGTCTTTGGAGGTCGCTTAATCGCGTCTCGGATTTCAGAACGCACCGTCACCCTGATCGGCGGAATTCTATTCTTCGTTTTCGCGCTCCACACGTGGTGGTTTGAAAAGGTATAGCTTGAATGGGCGATACAAGGTTCGAACTTGTGGCTTCATCCCTGTCAAGGATGCACTCTACCGCTGAGTTAATCGCCCGTAGATATTCACAGTATCAAACCGATGTGAATTTGTCTAGTGTTTTGAGAACTCCGTCCCGATTTCAGAGTTCTCAACTCAAATTAATTCGGCTTCTTCACTCGTTCTTCGATGTCTTCTAAAGTTTGCAGCACCAGCCGTTTTGCCTGAAGTCGCCAGCCTGTTTTCTGAATTTGAAACGCGATCGCGCCTCCAACCGCTGTGGCAATAAAATCCAACGGCTGTGACATCGAGATGCCAAACAATAATCCCAATCCCGCAATTCCCCAGAACGGCAGTGCAACAGTCTGACGCTGTTCGACGATGAGTTTATTAATTGGATCAGTCGGCATCTCGGCTAAAAGCTGCTCTTTGACCTGTTTTTGTTCTGCTGCTGAGACGGACAATCCAATCTTCTGCCGCAATTTCTCGATTTTTCTGGCATCCGTGCTGTATTGCGTCAGTTCATCTTCTGCCATCAGAATTAAGCGATCGTACTGTCCCATGCTTTTCCAATAATTCGCCTCTTCTATTGTTCATCAAATTCTTGCACTAACAAATTCCGAATCTGTATTTGAAGCGGCTGAATTCTCTGCTGTATGACTGTCCAGATCACCTCATCATCAACCTGAAAGTAGGCGTGGGTAATAATCTCGTAACCCCGCTATTTTCCGCCAGTCCACTTCTGGGTACTTTTCTCGCATCTGATTTGGAATATTCTTAGTCGCTTCTCCAATTATTTGGAGGTTTCGCAGGACCGCATCGTAAGTGCGATCGTCGGCAAAGAATTCTTCCACTGTCAAACCCTCACCATACTGAAGAATTTTAGTGCAGCTATCCATAATGTCTTGCAGGTACAAGCGAATACTACGTGACATAGATCGCCTCGCGCTCAACATTTTCACGAATTTGCGATCGCAGTCCTGTCCGAGTGACTAAATCAACTTTGGTTCCTAAATGATCTTCGAGGTAGAACTTGACATCCATATATAGATCGAACGTCAGAGGCGGTTCTAAATCGACTAGCAAATCGACATCGCTATCAGGGCGAGCCTCATCCCGCGCCACTGATCCGAAAATGGCAAGCGATCGCACTCCCATTTTTCTCAAAGTCGCTTCATGTTCCTTTAACGTTACCAAGACTTGATCGCGCTTCATCTCAATGCCTCAACTCGCTGCTTCTATTTTGCAATGCTGTTGATCGCATGAAAAACGCGATCGTACTCAGCGCCAAAACTCCCATGATCCCCGCTAACGGATTGCGGTCGATCCCCGTGACCCAAGCTGGAACTCGATGCGTAAATGTCACCAGTTGACCCACATTCACGAGGTAATAACCCCAAACGAGACCCGCGTGAACGCCGATCGACAATCCCAACCGCCCCCGTGTCGCTCGTTTCGCCCACACCAGAATCAATCCCAGAATGACCAGGGCGAAAAATTGCGGTCGCAAGCCGTGAACCAACGCAAAAATTAAACTGCTGACTGCCAGCGAAATTCGAGGAGAATAATCGCGATCGAGTTCGTTCAATAGCCACCCACGAAACAGTAATTCTTCAGCGAATCCGACTGCGATCGCCATCACGCCCCCTTCTAAAGCAATTCGCAGAAAGGTACTCGATGGAATTTGCCACTGCACCCAACCTAAAACGCCTTGCAGTATGAACATCAGCATCAAGCTCCACAGCCCGATCGCTAATCCCTGCAAAACATTTCGCGCGTTCTGGCGCGGTTGTCTCAATCCATACACCTTAAACAGCGGCTCACGATAAACAGATCGTCCCCAGAACTTCACGAGAACGATGAATTCCAGATACAGAACGATCAGCGTCAGAATCGAAGCCAGATTTCGAGCCGCATCGTTCACACCGTAAATAGTGATAATTGCCCAATCGATCGGAATCTTCAGCGGCAACCACATCAGAAGCAGCATCAACACAAATAGCCCAATCCGGAGTGGAGTTGGGCGTTGAGAAATTGCAGCAAAATTGAATTTCAAGCGGTTTGGGGGTTATTCGTCAGGCTCGATCGTACTATCCAAGCCCTTCATTTTCAGGGTTTCGCTATAAAACTCTGCGTGCTCCTGAGCGCAAGTAATCACCAGCCCAACCCCACTATTATGAGTTTCCATCATGATATTGACGGCTTGGGGCTGAGTCAGACTAGGGACAGTTTCAATCAACGCCTGCACCACATATTCCATCGTGTTGTAGTCGTCGTTATGTAGCAAAACACGGTAGCGCGGTGCAAGTTTTCGGGTTGTTGAACGCTTTTCAATAGTTTCAACAGACACAGTTCTATCCTCTCCGTTAGCGATTAGGGGACAATTTAGGGATTTTTCACCCAGTTGATTTTAATGATTCCGATCGTGGACTGAATGAGTCCAACCCTACTCCGGGTAGAAAAGCAGCGATCGCACATCGCGTCTTAGCGTTTCTTCACGATGCGCGTCATTAGCCATTCTAGCCAAAACCGTCTGAAATCGATCAGTCCGAAGGGACAGTAGCAGGTTATTGCTCTCAAATTTTAGAATTAGAAAATGCTTTGATAAAACCTTCATAAAGTCTATGGCTGCCGATTTTCAGCAGTTTCACGCTTCCCAAATCGTTTTTCTTGAACACAACAGCACTCGTCTTTACGCTGAGGTGGTGCAATTTGTGGAATCAAGGCGATTGTGTTGGGTTCGTCCGATCGCACTTGTGACTTCAGAGGGAGACTGGACGGATGGCGATCGCTTAACGCTACAGGACTTACAAGATGGCTCTGATCTGATGTGTCCTGCCGTTCTATTTCGAGAAGCGTTAGATGTCGATGTCTTGCCGATCTTGGCACGATTAGGAGCCGAATCGAAAGAGCGAAATCCGCTATCTCACCGCCATTTGCATCAATTTATTCAGCAAATTTGGCAAGCGCGTCCAGAAGTCTTTGAGAAGAAATAGCTCAATATAAATGTTTTGAATGTTACATAGAAGAGAGACTTACTGAATTGCTCTAATCAGAGTTTCATTAAATTTATACTTTTGCAATTGTGTATATTTGCACACATTCTTCGTAGATCTACTTACTCAAAAATTTAAATAAAGTGCTAAATCGAGTAAAGTTTCTGCGAAACCGCAAACCTGCCCTAGGCGTTCTCAAGTCAGTCCAGTTATCGTCAGAGCGTCCACCGGAAAAACTTGTTTGAGATCGAAAGTTATGCAGAGTTTGCTCGTCCGTCCACATGCTGCCATCATTCGCCCGTGCGGTGCTCTCAACGCTGCAACTGCCACCGAATTCCAACACCAATTCCATTCTGCGATTCTTTCTGAGGAAAATAGCTCGCTCCTCATTGATATGAGCCAGGTTGAATCATTAGATAGCGCAGGTCTAATGGCTCTAGTTTCGACGCTTAATCTTGCACAAGCCAACGGGAAACGGTTGAGCCTTTGTTGCGTTTCGGTGTCGATCCGAATCGTTTTTGAACTGACACAACTCGATCGCGTTTTCGAGATTTTCGATACTCTCTCCGCGTTTGAACTCGCGACTGCTTGAATTCCTCGATTCACCTTGCTTTTCAATCCGCCATCGGTCGCTATACTGGAAAATCGATCGCGCTAAGAAAGGCAAGGTGAACCGTGACAGTCGAATCGCTTTTAACTACTGATATTCTGCGTCCGGCTCGATATCTTGGTAACGAACTCGGAGCCGTTCACAAGCCTTGGACTGATGCGATCGTTCGCTGGGTCTTGACGTATCCCGAAATCTACGAAGTGGGAGCCTCAAACCTCGGTCACATTATTCTGTACAGTATTCTGAATACACAACCTCGGCAGTTATGCGATCGAGCGTATCTCCCTGCACCCGATCTCGCCGACAAACTCCGAGAAACAAAAACGCCTTTATTTGCGGTTGAGTCCCGCCGTCCGCTGACTGATTTCGATATTCTCGGATTTAGTCTGAGTTACGAACTCGGCGCGACGAATATTCTCGAAATGCTCGATCTCGCCGGAATTCCATTAACTTGGAAAGCGCGATCGGAGTCTGATCCCCTAATCTTTGCAGGCGGACAAACCGCGACTTCAAACCCTGAGCCGTACGCCGATTTCTTCGACTTTGTAGCATTGGGCGACGGTGAAGAACTGCTCCCAGAAATCGGATTAGTCATCGAAGAAGGCAAAGCCGCAGGATTGAGCCGTGAGGAATTATTGCTTGATCTGGCTCAAGTTCCGGGTGTGTATGTGCCCAGATTTTACGATATGGCTCCAGATGGTTCCGTTCATCCGAATCGTCCGGATGTGCCGAAACGAATTCTGCGACGGGTGACAACTCCAATTCCAGCTTATTCGATCGGGCTGGTTCCATACGTGCAGACTGTCCACGATCGATTAACGATCGAGATTCGTCGCGGTTGCACTAGAGGATGTCGATTCTGCCAGCCAGGAATGCTAACTCGTCCGGCTCGTGATGTCGAACCGGATCAGGTTGTGGACGCGATCGAGGCTGGCATGAGAGCGACCGGATACAACGAATTTTCACTGCTGTCCCTCAGTTGTTCGGATTATCTCGCTTTGCCTGCGGTTGGAGTCGAAATTAAGAATCGGCTGAAAGGGGAAAATATTTCGTTGTCGTTGCCAAGTCAGAGAGTCGATCGCTTTGACGAAAATATCGCTAACATTATCGGCGGCACTCGTCAGACCGGAATTACGTTCGCGCCTGAAGCGGGTACTCAACGGATGCGCGACATCATCAATAAAGGGCTGACGAACGAAGAACTGCTGCGAGGAGTCAAAACCGCTTTTGAACAAGGCTGGGACAAGATCAAGCTGTACTTTATGATCGGGCTTCCAGGTGAAACTGATCCGGATGTGTTGGGAATTGCAGACACGATTCGATGGTTACGTCGGGAATGTACGAAACAGGGACGCAGACGGTTAGATTTCAATGTGACGATTTCTAATTTCACACCGAAGCCGCATACTCCGTTTCAGTGGCACTCAGTTTCGACAACAGAATTTAAGCGGAAACAGGCTTTATTGAAAGAAGCATTTCGATCGATAAAAGGCGTAAAGATCAATTTCACCGACACGCGCATCTCAGCAATGGAAGATTTTGTCGGTCGAGGCGATCGACGTTTAGCCCCTGTGGTTCAACGCGCTTGGGAACTCGGCGCAGGAATGGATTCTTGGTGGGAAAGCCTAGAAAAAGCATTTGGCGCATGGACACAAGCGATCGAGGAAGCGGGTGTGACCTGGAAATATCGCCAAGTCGAAAATGGTGAATGGAATATTTTCGAGGCAGATGAAGCGAATGCGCTCGATGCTCCGCTGCCCTGGGATCATCTGGATACGGGGATCGATAAGAAGTGGCTGAAGGAAGATTTACAGAAAGCCTTGGAAGCCGCGATCGTTCCTGATTGCTCGTTTGAAGGCTGTTCTCACTGCGGCGTGTGCGGTGTCGATTTCGGTCACAATATCGTGATTCCGCCGCCTGAAATCCCTGAATTTACGGGACATTTCGAGGCGAATCAGACCCGATCGCAACGCTTACGGGTACGAATGGGGAAAGAAGGAGATATGGCACTGTTGAGCCATTTAGACATCATGCGATTGTTCGATCGTGCCGTTCGTCGTGCTTCAATTCCAATCACATTCACGGGCGGATTTCATCCTTCGCCCCGAATCGTCCCCGCAAGTGCGTTACCGCTTGGGGTCAGTAGTTCTGGGGAACTGGTCGATTTTGAATTAACTCGATCGATGGATATCGAAGAATTTCGTGATCGACTTTCTGCCCAACTTCCCGCAGAAATTCCAATCTATTCCATTGAAGAAGTCGATCTACAACAACCCGCGACCGCCGTTCTCTTACAAAAAGCAGAATACCGAATCGAAGTTGAATCTGAAACCGACGCAGATTGGGAGACATGGATCAGAGAAACCTTAGCAAAATCGGAAATTTGGTTAGAGCAAACGACCAAGAAGGGGAAAACCTACCCGTTGGATATCCGCGATCGCTTGTTTGATCTGCAATTAGTCGAATCAACCGCACAGAAAGCGACTCTGCGATACATCGGTAGCTGTCAGAACGATGGAACCTTATTACGTCCGGAACAAATGGTTACGATTCTTGAACAAGTGTCTGGACAAGAATTACACCTATTAACAATTCATCGCACAGAGTTATTCTTGGTGTAATCAAACTTTCCTTTCTGACCCCCACACAAAATCAAATCGTCAAAATTGGTACGGATGCAAATTCGCACGTTATAATGCTTTGCATCACAGGCTGTGGTGAGCTAAGGAACCCCGGAGATGCGTCGGGTGTTGGTCTTAGAGACTCACTCAGGCTGTTTGCCAGATTTTCGTAATTCTTCATTCAGATGCAGCGGACGAAATCTATCCGATCGCTGCCTGCTTGATCGAAGTTCACTCATTGACTGTCCAGAGTCAGATCGGTGAGAGGTTGTTTTTCTAAGCCTCTGATATCGAACATTACTCAGACTTCACCCGTGATAGAGAGTTCACGTTTTTGTGTTATTTGCGAAAGAAGCAAAACTTCAAAGGCTTCGATCGCGCCCCCGTTTTGAGGAAATTGAATGCCAAAGCAAATTGTGATTGCTGAGCAGCATAGAATCGCTGCTGTATTTTCAGAAGATCAGATCCAAGAATTAATCGTTGCCACCGGAAGTCATCAGGTTAGCGACATTTATTTAGGAATTGTCGAGAACGTTCTCCCCGGAATCGATGCCGCATTTGTCAACATCGGTGATTCTGAACGGAATGGATTTATTCACGTTTCAGATTTAGGTCCGTTAAGACTCAAGCGATCGGCAGGTTCGATTACTGAACTGCTTGCCCCACAGCAGAAAGTTCTCGTCCAGGTGATGAAAGAGCCGACCGGAAATAAAGGTCCGCGCTTGACCGGAAATATTTCGATGCCGGGTCGCTATTTAGTGCTGATGCCGAACGGTCGTGGCGTGAATCTTTCCCGCCGAATTCGCAACGAAAATGAGCGAAATCGACTCCGAGCATTAGCAATTCTGATCAAGCCTGCGGGGATGGGAATTGTTATCCGTACCGAAGCTGAGGGAATGCCTGAAGAGGCGATTATGGAGGACTTGGAAGCCCTTCAACGCCAATGGGAAGCGATTTTACAAGAAGCAGGTTCGACTCGTGCGCCTGCATTATTGAATCGCGATGACGATTTTATTCAAAAAGTTCTACGTGATGTTTACAGTTCTGATGTCAATCGGATCGTCGTCGATTCTCACACGGGATTAAAGCGAGTTAAACAACAGCTATTAAATTGGGGTGGTGGAAAATCTCCGCAAGGAATTCTGATCGATCATCACCGCGATCGTATTCCAATTCTTGATTATTTCCGCGTTAACGCCGCAATTCGAGAAGCCCTAAAACCGAGAGTCGATCTACCTTCTGGCGGTTACATCATCATCGAGCGTACCGAGGCGTTGACCGTAATCGATGTCAACTCTGGATCATTTACGCGATCGGCAACCGCGAGAGAAACCGTCCTTTGGACAAACTGCGAAGCCGCGACCGAAATTGCGCGACAGTTACGCCTCAGAAACATTGCAGGCGTAATCATCGTAGACTTCATCGATATGGAGTCCCGTCGCGACCAGTTGCAAGTTCTGGAACACTTCAATAAAGCATTACGATCGGACAAAGCCAAACCGCAGATTTCTCAACTTTCCGAACTGGGTCTCGTCGAACTCACCCGGAAACGCCAAGGAAAAAACATTTACGAATTGTTTGGTCGTCCCTGTCCGACTTGTGGCGGTTTAGGTCACGTCGTTCACTTGCCAGGAGAAACCGACTCCGAAGAAGCGGGTGAAAGCCTCGATCCCCGTCCTGCTGCTCGATACGACAGCACCCCTCGACGAACTGAACCCCGCCGCGATTACTCTCCCGCCCCTGCTGCTACAGAAGCTTTCTGGGAAGGCGACGATCTAGAGGGCGATGCAGGCGAAAACGATCTCGAATTGCTCCATCATCCGAGCTACCAAGAACGCGGTCGATCGGCAAGAACGCGCCGCAAACGTCGATTCGGAGAAGAAGCTCCTCGCAATGAGTTTCCTCCTCGCAATGATGCGCCACCTGTCCGGGAATCCACCCCAAAACCGAGCCGTTGGGAAGAATCTGGCACACGTCCGAATGGATCGATTCCTGCTCCAATGCTGGTTTCGCGATCGACAACCCCCGAATTCGCACCAGAACCCACGATCGATGCTCCCGTCGAAGAAGCTCCTCGCGAGAACCGTTACGAAGATCGTCGGAACAATCGGGGTCAGAGACGCGATCGATTCAACAAAACTCCGGCTGAACCGCCCGAAACGGTTTACGTCGAAATGACTCCAGACGAGCAAGAGGTTTACGCTTGGATGGGAATTTCGCCGCTGATTCTGTCTAACCAAGAAGTGAAGAATCCGAAATCTACGATCGTATCGGTTCTCCTTCCCGGTGAAGCTCCCCCACCCGAAGCGGTTCAATCTGCACCGACCGAGGAATTAACCACGATCGATGTTCCCGCAGTCGAAGAACCTGTCGAAACTCCAATCGAAGAGGATCTTCCTGAAATTGTCGCAGAAGTGGAAACACCGGAAGTAGAAGCGCCTGAACCCGAAGCTGCACCCGCTGAACCAGAGGAAGAAGCACCAGTCAGAAGAAGAAGACGGCGATCGTCTGCAACGACAGGCGAATAACGTGCCGCAGAAGCCGACATTAGAAATGGAGCAGTCTTTGTGGAAACAAGGGCTGCTTCGTGTTGCAGGTGTTGATGAAGTGGGTCTAGGTTGCCTTGCGGGTCCGATTGTTGCCGCCGCAGTTCTTTTGCCGCCTGAGTGCGAAATGATTGAAGGCGTTCGGGATTCTAAAGTCTTGTCGGCAGCAACTCGATCGCGTCTTTTCAATCAGGTTAAAGAGAACGCGATCGCGGTCGGAGTCGGAATTGCAACCGTTCAGGAAATTGAGCAAATTAACGTACTTCGCGCTTCCTATCTCGCAATGCAGCGGGCATTAAGTCGAATTGCACCTTGCGATCATGCGCTGATTGATGGTCGTCCAATTAAACAAGCGGATTTAGGCTTACACACTGCAATTATTGATGGCGATGCGACTTGTTATGCGATCGCGTGTGCCTCAATCATTGCGAAAGTGAGACGCGATCGATTCATGCAGCGACTGGCAAAACGCTTTCCTCATTACGGGTGGGAGCGGAATGCAGGATATGGAACGAAACAGCATTTGAACGCGATCGAACAGTTTGGCATCACGCCGCATCACCGTCGAACGTATGCGCCAGTGCAAAAAGCGATCGAGCAATTAACGCTCAATTTAGAGGATTAACTGCGACCTGATCGGTTGGCGTACTGCTTTCCATTTGTACCGCAACCCAGTTTCGGTAATCATTCAATAACTGCTGCATTAGGCGCTGTTTGATTGTCGATAAAACGCTCATCAGCAAGCCATTTCCGGCAGTTTCAAGCAAAGGACGCGGCATAAAAGTAAAGGGTGGGGGCAGTTCAACCTGCACAACTAAATCAGCCTGTCCTTTCAGATAGGTAATACCATGCTGCTGACTTGGCGAAAGTTGCCCATTTAGATCCAATGAAAACTTGTCTCGGTTGTATTCAATTCCACGCACATCACAAGCGATCGACTTTAAGT
>ERZ1066124.28-NODE-28-length-148421-cov-26.239731_pt1 | contig 148421 bp, 132 predicted proteins | sample MGYA00382771_ERZ1066124 | MGnify/ENA primary metagenome ERZ1066124 (study PRJEB33369, sample SAMEA5778354) | biofilm metagenome | biome: Industrial cooling water; feature: Water cooling tower basin; material: Biofilm | place: United Arab Emirates | collected... | reverse complement strand
ATGTTCTTGTGGGATGTTCTTGTGGGATGTTCTTGTGGGATGTTCTTGTGGGATGTTCTTGTGGGATGTTCTTGTGGGATGGGCATCCTTGCCCGTCCCCTAAATCTCAACAAGTTTCAGATTGTTCACAGGCGCCAATACTAACCCAGTTACTCGTACCATCTTCCCAAAATTCCTTTTTCCATATCGGAGCATTATGTTTAAGGGTATCGATAGCATAGCGACACGCTTCAAACGCTTCGCTTCGATGAGGACAACCGACTGCAATTAAAACGCTAATTTCTCCAATTGAAAGGCGCCCGATTCGATGGTGGATAACTACACGGTTAACATCTGCCCAGTGAGCGCGAATTTGATTAGCAATTTGGTAAAAAACTTGCATCGCCATCGGTTCATACGCTTGATATTCTAGACATATCACGGGTTTTCCGTCGGTAGAGCAGCGAACTGTACCACTCATTGTCACAACGGCGCCGTTTTTCGAGTCTGAAGCGAGTTCGTAAATTTCTGTAACAGATAGCGGAGCAAAGCTAATTGCAAAACTATCTTCTTGATGCGGCTTTTTTGACAAAGCTTTCGAGAATGTCACACCTGAGTTCATCTGAATCTATATAGATTGTAAAGAGGATTACTTATTCATTTTACTTAATTATTAAGCGCTTCTAAGTTGTTGATACACGTAAATCAAGCTGTAAACATAGGGTTTTGATAAGCTAGAGTATGTAGAAAAACTTAAGTATATACACAAAAATACATAATTTTTCTCTAACTTAAGTGATTATACGTATATTAGAAAACAAAATAGTCATCCTCCTTAAGGCATATTACTATAGTAGGGTAACAAAATAGCTTTATAACGCTATTGAGTAATTCATGGCATTTAGCATGGATTGCTAGTTAACTCGGTTGCTGTGCGGTGCGAAACGTGTAAGGTGGCTAGGAGGCAAATACCAAACATTGAATCAGCTTTTTTACGTAAGCACCATTTTTGACGACGCGGCGCCCCGTCAGTGGCTGGATATAAAGTGGCTTAACATATTGCACAACCCGTAAACTCCTGTTCCGTGAATTTGACGCACGTATTTATCGAGCAAGACTAGTGTGAGTACTCACGTTTAGGCTTGACCGAAAAACTGTAATTGGTTTTATAGCTAGGGTTATTTAGATGAATTCTGTAGTATTGAATAAAGAGAGCGCTCGGCTTTCGACCCTGAGACAATACCAAATTCTTGATACGTCACCAGAAGAGGCGTTTGACGATTTGGCAATGTTGGCCGCACAAATTTGTGATACTCCGATTGCGTTGATTAATTTAATTGATGCCGACCGCCAATGGTTTAAAGCAAAAGTTGGCATTGATTGGACTGAGGTTCCTCGTGAAATCGGGTTTTGCTCTATTTGCATGGAAGCTGACGATGTTTTAATTATTCCTGATACATTAGCTTCAGAAAAATTTGCGACTTCTTCTGTTGTAATCACTGAACCGTATGTGCGATTTTATGCGGGTGTACCGTTAACAACACCGCAAGGTTTGACTTTAGGAACACTTTGTGTTGTTGATACAAAGCCCAAACAAATAACACAAAAGCAGGTCGATAGTTTAAAGTCTCTAGCTCGTTTAGTAATGCACCAGTTAGAGGTTCGCAGAAATATTAATCAGTTAGTTGCTATTCAAAGCGATTATAAACAAGCTAGAGAAGCGCTTCATCAAAGCGAGCATATTCTCAGTAGTTTTTTTAATAGCGCTGCAATGATGATGGGTGTTGTTGAGATATATGATAATGATATTAAATTAATTTCTGGAAATGTTGCTAGTGCCAACTTTCTAAGAGTACTTCCTCAAGAACTACGAAATTGTCGTGCGAGTCAAATAGGTGTTTCACAAGAATATATTAAAAAATGGATTAGATATTATCGCGAAGCGGAACGAATCAAGGCGCCTGTTAGATTTGAATATATCCACGAAAGTTCAGGTAATGTCAAAGTTTTCAATGTTACAGTAACGGCAATAGATGCTTACACTGATGATACAAGTATAAATAAAGATAAAAGCAAAAAGTTTGCTTATATAATAGAAGATATTACCGAACGTAAACAAGCCGAAGAAGAACGGTTAAAATTACTTGAGCTTGACCGCACAGCTACTAAGCGTATCAAGAATATATTTGAAAGTATCACAGATGGGTTTTTTGCTTTAGATAATAACTGGTGTTTTTCTTATCTGAATAAACAAGCCGAACCATTATTACAGCGTCAGCGCGAAGAATTACTAGGTCATAATATTTGGGAAGCTTTTCCTGATGCTGTCAACTCAAAATTTTATCATCAGTATCACCAGGCTGTTGCAGAACGAGTTAGTGTTGAATTTGAAGAATTTTATCCACCTTTAAATACTTGGTTTGCAGTTCATGCATATCCTTCTAATGATGGCTTATCAGTATATTTTCAAGATATTACAAAACGCAAACAAGCCGAGGAAGAACTAAATTGTCAACAAGCTATTATGCGGTCAATAAATAGCGTTTCTCCTTTAGGTTACTATGTTGTAAATAAATGTTCAGGTCAAGTTTTCTTTCTTAATAATCGTTTTTGCGAAATTTGGGGTATTGAACACTTACAACACAAAATTGAGCATTACCAATTAAAAAATAAAGATATTATACCTGAGTGTTTAAAACTTGTTGTAGATGTTCCTGCTTTTGTGGAAGCTGATAAATTAATACATCATCAAAATAATTTGAGTGTCAGCGAAGATGAAATTTTATTGAAAGACGGACGAGTTATTCGTAGGGTTTCAACGCGATTTCGTCAAGAGGGTGACTGTTGTGCTGGTAGATTATATATATTTGAGGATATTACCGAGCGTAAACGCACTGAACAACAAATGCGTTCTGGCGCCGCATTACTTGACGTTACTTCTGATGCAATTATTTTACGCGATTTATCTAATAAAATATTATTATGGAATAAAAGTGCTGAGAAGCTCTATGGCTGGCAAGCAAGAGAAGTTATTAATAACAATGCCAATGATGTATTATCTTATGTAAAATCACCGCAATATAAAGATATATACAATACAGTTTTAGAGAAGGGCTGCTGGCAAGGAGAATTAATCAAGCTGACAAAATCAGGTCAAGAAATTATTGTTGATAGTTGCTGGACACTTGTACTTGATGAACATCAAGAGCCTAAATCTATTTTAACTGTCGATACTGATATTACACAGAAAAAACAACTTGAAGCGCAATTTTTACGCGCACAACGTGTTGAAAGTATTGGAACTCTCGCAAGTGGAATTGCACATGATTTAAATAACGTGCTTTCGCCAATTCTTATGTCTGCCCAATTATTGAATAATAAATCTAACAATTCGCGAGATTCACAAATTTTGTCAATTATTGAAAATAATGCAAAACGTGGCGCCGACTTAGTAAAACAAGTACTATCGTTTGCGCGCGGAATGGAAGGTGAACATACAAAAATTCAACTTCAAGATTTAATTAAAGAAATCAAGCAAATTGTCGAACAAACGTTTCCAAAGTCAATAGATTTTTACATCGATATTAAACCAAATTTACAAGTTATTAGCGGTGATAATACTCAATTGCATCAAGTTTTAATTAATTTATGCTTAAATGCTCGTGATGCAATGCCAGAAGGTGGAAGGTTGACACTAAGTGCTGAAAATATTTTAATCGATGAAAACTTTCAAAGTATGCACATTGATGCAAAGGTTGGGCAATATATTTTACTCACACTTACAGATACAGGTGTTGGAATTGATAGACAAAACTTAGACCGAATATTCGAGCCATTTTTTACAACTAAAGAGTTTGGCAAAGGTACTGGACTAGGTTTATCAACTGTTATGGGTATCATTAAAGGTCACGGAGGTTTTGTTAACGTTTCTAGTACTGTAGGCAAAGGTACGCAATTTAAAGTTTATTTACCTGCAGTTAATAGCCAAATCATTTCCAAGAACTCATATATAAAAATTCCTCGTGGAAATGGTGAACTTGTTTTAGTTGTTGATGATGAACCATCGATTAGAGAAATTACCAAAACCTCACTAGAGAGCTACAACTATGAAGTTATGACCGCAAGTGATGGTATCGAAGCTGTGGCTCTTTTTGCTCAATACAAAAATAAAATTAAAGCTGCAATCATTGATATGATGATGCCCAATATGGATGGCTCAACTACTATAAGTACTTTACTTCGGATGAATCCTTTACTTCCCATTGTTGCCGTTAGTGGGTTAGCAACTAGTGAGCAAGTTAGTATCGATAAAAATTCACAAATATTTGCTTTTCTTCCTAAACCATATACTGCCCAAGAATTACTGAACTGTGTATATAAAGTTTTGTATTCATTTTAATATGTAGGTTGGGTGGAGTACGAGTGCATAACCCAACCAATTGTATAAAATTTTATGAAGTTTTATAAATATATAGAGCTATTGCGAAGCTAATGATAAAAATAACTAATTATTTTTCAGATATAAACTTAATATAAAAATGCTAAAAATATAGTCCAATAATTAAAACACTACCAAACTCTAATTATTCAATATTATGTTACAATACTTTACACGCAAAATTATTTAATAAAAAAATACTATTAAAATTTGAGTAATTATAAATTATGAACAAAAAAATCTCGCTTTAAAATGAATAATTTAATTTTAGTTGTAGACGATGACGCATTAACTCGGATGCAATTGCGCGAGTTACTTGAATACTCTGGATATCAAATTATAGAAGCTTGTAGTGGCTCTGAAGCGCTGGTACTATATGAAGAGCGACAGCCAGACATGGTATTGCTTGATGCTTTAATGGGGGAAATGGATGGTTTTACTTGCTGCGCTCACTTACGGTCATTTCCCCAAGCCGAAAATGTTCCAATTTTAATGGTTACAGGACTTGCCGACCAAATTTCTGTTGAAAATGCTTTTTCAGCAGGCGCCACAGATTATGTTACAAAACCAATTCACTGGCAAGTGTTGCGTCAACGGGTTCGTCGTTTGCTCGAAGCCAAGCACACGATGGAAAAATTGAAAGAGCAAACAGAGTACGCATTACGACGTGAAGCACAGTTAGTAATAGCTTTAAAATCTGCCCAAATGGGCGCCTGGGATTGGAATATAGTTACTGATACAGTAACTTGGTCGGATGATAAAGAATCGTTGTTTGGATTAGAAAAAGGTACATTTACAGGTAATTATGAAGCTTTTATACGTTGCGTTCATCCGAACGACAGAAATTTAGTTACAAATGCAGTCAAACGCGCGATTGAAGAAGGAACAGAATATGACCTAGAATTTCGAGCTTTGCTACCCAATAATACAACTCGCTGGATGGCAAGTAAAGGTGTAGTATTTCGCGACGAAAAAGGAAGAGCAGTGGGAATGTCTGGAGTTGATATGGACATTACCAAGCGTAAACACTCAGAAGAAGCACTAGAAATATATGCTAACCGTCAAGCAATTGTAGCTGAGTTGAGCCAATTAGCGCTGGCAGGTTCTAGTTTAAATACGTTAATGCAACGAGCAGTAGTCGTCATTGCCCAAAGTTTAGAAGTTGAGTATTCTAAAATACTGGAATTATGTGTTGATGAAAATAATTTTTTATTACGTTCTGGAGTTGGATGGCGCGAAGGTTTAATCGGGAAAGCAAAAGTTAATACAGGACACTTATCGCAAGCTGGATTTACTTTAATTTCCACTGAACCAGTTATTGTCAATGATTTTGCAAGTGAAACACGATTTAGTAAATCGCAATTGTTCGTAGAACATGATGTTGTTAGTGGTGTCAGCGTTGTTATTCATTGTCAAGAACGACCTTTTGGTATTTTAGGCGCCCACTCAAAGTCACCGAGAAACTATAACCGCGATGAAGTTTACTTTTTACAAGCAGTAGCCAACGTTTTAGCAACAGCTATTGAACGTAAGTTAGCCGAAACACGTTTACAGCAAAGTGAGGAAAGATTTCAAATACTCGCGCAAGCAACAAATGACGCCGTATGGGACTGGGATTTAATAACTAACCGCGTATGGTGGAATGAAAGTGTTGCTACGCTTTTCGGATATTCAATGTCGGATGCTTGCTCGACATCAACTTGGTGGCGCGAACGCATTCACCCAGATGATAGATGGCGGATTATCGTCGATATGCAGTCTGTTATTGATAGCGGAAAACAAGTTTGGTCAAACGAGTATCGCTTTCGACGCGCAGATAATTCGTATGCGTATATTTTAGACCGAGGTTATGTTGTAAGAATTGGAGGTGCCGCAGTTAGGATGATTGGCGCCATGATGGATATTTCTGAGCGTAAACGGGTTCAAGAAGAATTACAACGTCAGAATTTACGTATTCAATTATTTGCCGATTTTACTCTAAAAGTTCGTCAATCGCTGCAAATCGACGAAATCTTATCGACTAGCGTTATTGAAGTCCAAAAAGTACTCAACGCTGACCGCGTATTAATTTTGCGGTTAAAGTCAAATGGTGCGGTGACGGCAGTTCAAGAAGCTGTTGTTCCTGGTTTTCCTGTAATGTTAGGGCGAGAGATTTTTGACCCTTGTTTTAGTGAGAATTATATTCAGAAATATCGGCAAGGACACATTTCCTCGCTGGCGGATATTGAGAATGGTAGTATTCAAGCTTGCCACGTCGAATTTTTGCGCCAATTTGCTGTCAAAGCAAACCTTGTTGTGCCGATTTTACTTCAAAATCAACTGTGGGGATTGTTAATTGCCCATCAATGTGGGCATACCCGTTATTGGACGACATGGGAAATTGAGTTATTGCGTCAACTTGCCGACCAAATTGGCATTGCTCTGGCTCAAGCAAAACTTTTAGAGAAAGAAACATTACAGCGTCAAGAACTTACCCGTTCCAACGAGGAACTTCAACAATTTGCCTTTATTGCTTCCCACGATTTACAAGAACCACTACGAAAGATTAAAGCATTTGGAGACCGACTCAAAAGTACATGTAATGAGAATCTTTCTGTTCAAGGACGTGATTATCTTGAACGAATGCAAAATGCTGCTGGGCGTATGCAAGCACTAATTGAAGATTTATTAACATTGTCGCGTGTAACAACGCGCGCTCAACCGTTTATACCTGTTGACTTGTCGCAAATTGCTTATGAAGTATTATCTGACTTGGAGGAAACTATTGCACAAGCTTCTGGACGCATTGAGTTAGGCAATTTACCAACAATTAACGCCGACCCACTTCAAATGCGACAACTATTACAAAACTTAATTGGGAATGCTCTGAAATTTCATCGTCCGAAACTTGCTCCAATTGTAAATATTTATAGCGAGATAATCACCCAAGAAAACATACAAATGTACCAAGTTGTAGTTCAAGATAACGGTATTGGGTTTGATGAAAAATATTGCGACCGTATTTTTCAAGTTTTCCAACGATTACATGGACGTAGTGAATATGACGGGACAGGTATTGGGTTAGCTATCTGCCGTAAAATTGTTGAGCGACACCAAGGAAGCATTACCGCCAAAAGTCAACCTGGACAGGGTGCAAAATTTATCGTGATATTACCGATAAGTAAGTAAAGAGGGTTTTTAGTCTTCAATTACCAATTTTTAAGTTTGGGAAGGATTATGATACCTTCATAGTGTCAGAGAAAATATGTATTATTGTCACATTTTATATTGAGATTTAATACTAAACCAATACTATTGTTAGTAAAAAAGGAGAAAATGCATAGTGATAGGTCGGCAGACAACTGTAAAAATTCTATTAGCAGATGATGATGAAGACGATTGCATGTTAGCGCGCGAGGCATTGGCAGAAAGTCGATTGTCAAGCGAATTGTACGTAGTAAGAGACGGTGAGGAGTTGATGGATTATTTGTATCATCGCGGTCGGTATGTATCTTTGAGCAGTTCACCTCGTCCTGGGTTGATTTTACTTGATTTGAATATGCCCAAAAAGGACGGTCGTGAAGCGCTTAAGGAAATTAAGAATGACCCGGAGTTACGAAAAATCCCTGTAATTGTACTGACGACTTCTAAAGCACCAGAAGATATATATCGTACATACGAATTAGGTGCAAATTCGTTTATCATTAAACCGATGAATTTTACAGCTTTAGTTGAAGTGATGCGAACAATTGGAAAGTACTGGTTTGAAATTGTAGAACTACCGTTTTAAACGGGGAGGAAACCATGAAAAATAGCCCCATCCAGGTGCTTCTTATCGATGACGATGAAGATGACTATATCTTAACTCGTGATTGGTTTTTTGAATTTCAGGTGGCTGGGTGCGAATTAGAGTGGGTCAGCTGTTATGAAGCTGGACTCGTGGAAATTGCCAAACATCAGCACGATGTTTATCTTGTTGATTATCGTTTGGGTAAAGGTAATGGCTTAGAGTTATTACGTGTTGCTGTAGCTTCGGGTACAACGGCACCAATGATTTTACTGACAGGTCAAGGCGAACGAGATATTGATATTGAAGCGATGCAAGCTGGCGCCGCTGATTATTTAGAAAAAAGTCAACTTAATGCGGCATTACTCGAACGTTCGATTCGCTACGCATTAGAACGTAAGCGTGCGGAACGTAAAATTCGTGAACAAGCAGCGTTACTTAATGTTGCCACCGATGCCATTTTTGTTTGTAATTTAAATAATCAAATACTTTTTTGGAATCAAGCCGCAGAACGTTTGTACGGGTGGAAAGAGGAAGAAGCAATAGGTAAACAAACAATACAGCTTTGGCAAGAAAAGAACTTGTCACAATTACAATCAGCTTTTAATATCCTGCTCAGAAATGGCGCCTGGGAAGGCGAGTTAAAACAAACTACAAAATCAGGTAATATCATTATTGTTGAAAGTCGTTGGACACTAGTACCAGAATTTGATAATAAAGCACAAGCTGTTCTTGTGGTAAATACTGATATAACGCAAAAAAAACAGTTAGAAGCACAGTTTTTTCGCGCACAACGTTTAGAAAGTATTGGAACTTTAGCAAGCGGTATTGCACATGACCTTAACAACGTGTTGGCGCCGATTTTAATGACAGCACAACTTTTAGAGTCGCAGTTGCGCGACGAACGCAGTCAGCGACTTTTACCAATACTAATATCTAACGCCAAACGCGGCGCCAATTTGGTCAAGCAAGTACTATCATTTACACGTGGTATTGAGGGTGAGCGTACATTGACACAAATCAAGCACCTGCTTACTGAAATTCAACAAATTATTAAAGAAACATTTCCAAAATCGATTCAAGTATCTGTAAATATACATCCGGAATTATGGACTGTTATAGGTAATGCAACTCAACTCCACCAAGTTTTGATGAACCTTTGCGTCAATGCGCGTGATGCAATGCCACAGGGAGGAAAACTAGAAATATGCGCCCTAAATCTTTTTATTGATGAAAATTTTGCCAATATGAATATTGAAGCAAAAGTTGGTAATTATATATTAGTATCAATTACAGATACAGGTGTTGGCATACCCTCAGATATAGTAGACCGTATATTTGAACCATTCTTTACAACCAAAGAGCTTGGTAAAGGTACAGGACTAGGACTTTCTACTGTTTTAGGAATAGTCAAAAGCCATGGGGGATTTATAAACGTCACCAGTGATGTAAACAGAGGTAGTAAATTTCAAGTTTATTTACCTGCCCAGCAAATTCCCGAAACCATAGAAGAGAGTGAAACAGAATTACCACAAGGTAACGGTGAGTTAATACTGGTTGTTGACGATGAAGATTCAATCCGCAATGTCACCAAAACATCGCTAGAAACTTACAATTACAAAATCATAACAGCTTGCGACGGTATTGAAGCAATAGCTTTATACGCCGAACACCGCGATAAAATCGAAATCGTGCTGACAGATATGATTATGCCAGCAATGGATGGACTAACAACTATTCGGACACTACAAAAAATTAACCCAGCCGTCAAAATTATTGCAGTCAGCGGACTTATCTCCAGCGATAAAATAAACAGTGCAACAGAAATAGGTGTCAAAGCCTTCCTATCCAAACCCTACACCGCCAAGCAACTCTTGCAAACCATAGGCACCGTCAAAAATACTGTCGGTTAGGCATTCGGTCAGCGAAATGCCTAACTATTACACAGGCGAAGAAGCCCTATGCTATTTTTGGTTTTTTTCTGGCACTTTTGGTACCCAACCAGGTGTCTCGCTAGCTTCCCAACCTGCGGGACGCTTCGAGTTATACCAACCAATTGAGCCAAGAATCGTAGCTGCTAAAAATCCTCCTATACCTACAAAAGTCAAAATCGCCTGGAGATGCGAGTTGTAAGATGCCTTGTCTATAGCCACCAGAAAAAAATTCATATTGAAAGAACGTAAAGTTTGTTAACAGTATATTAATAAATCTTAATACAAGCAGCCAAACTCATCAACATATCCGCAACATATCAGCAACTGATAAGTTCAACTGCATCGCGACCATCAAAGTCATTCAAGTAAACTTTAACGATTTCTTCTTTTGCAGTAGGTAGCTGCTTACCAATAAAGTCAGGATGAATCGGGACTTCTCTATGACCTCGGTCAACTAGCACAGCCAAACGAATTACTTCTGGTCTACCATATTCGTTAACAGCATTTAAAGCTGCTCGAATAGTTCTACCTTTAAAAATAACGTCATCAACAAGAACAACTGTTTTATCTGTTAAGTCATAAGGAATATCAGTTTTTGCTGGAGTTCGCAGACCAATTTGGTCGAGGTCATCGCGGTAAAACGTGATATCCAACGCTCCTACTGGAACCGAAATGCCTTCCATAGCTTCGATTTGACGCGCGAGTAATTCAGCGAGTGGTACCCCTCTTGTAAAAATACCCAGAAGCACCAATTGCGATAAATCACGAGTTCTTTCAATAATTTGCGAAGCTAGACGGTTCACAGTGCGACGAATTTCTTCAGGTGAAAGTATAGAGACTACTTTCGCAGACAGATTCATGTAGTTAGTTTCCCTAAATATAAAGCTTTATATTTATGATTACCTGTTTGCCACCAAAAAGCCTATAGAGGTAGCTACCCCTAACCAGATTAAAAACGAATATCTCGTTAGTTGTAACGAATCTCGGATTGAAGATGGTTCAATTGGGTGAATGTTATCTCCCAACTTCGGTTTATGTTTAATTACTCCTTGGTAAGAGTTGGCGCCACCGACTTGCACTCCTAGTATGGCAGCATAAGCGCACTCACTCCACCCAGAGTTTGGACTAGGGTCTAATACTGCATCACGACAACAAATATTCCATACATATAAAGGTTTAAAAGATATTATTGCTAAAGTTATTACAGTCAAACGACAAGGTACCCAAGTTAAAACATCTTCAGTTCGTGCGCTAAACCAACCTAAGTATGTGTAGGGCTGCTGTTTATAACCTACCATTGAATCAAGTGTACTACTAGCTTTATATGCCAATGCTAAAGATACAGGTTCAAATATTGGTATATAAGCACTAATATATATGCCAACAATTGCATAAAATAAAGGCGCCATAACAGCATCGGTGGCGTTTTCGGTAACAGTTTCCAAAACAGCACGCAATATTTCTGATTTAGAGAGATTTTCAGTGTCGCGTCCAACAAATTGGCGTATATTGAGACGTGCTGTCGCAATATCTTCTAAAATTAATGGCTCTAAGACAGTTTCAGCCGCACTTCTTAAACTTTTTGCGGCAAAACAACTAGCAAGTAAAATACATTTAGTAATAATTCCTAATACTGGATGTATCCATAAAGTAGCTTTTATCAATATAGTGCTAATGGCGCCAGTACCAAATATTAAAAGAATAGTAAGGACAATACCAGCGATTCTTTGTGTCAAAGCATTCTTACATAAGAATAAAGCGATATTAGTAAAACGAGAAATTACCCACCCCATTACTTGGACTGGATGAAGCCAATTAATAGGGTCGCCAATTAAATAGTCTAAGAGTGCTGCAATCAGCAACACAAAAACGTTAGTAATTAGTAATTGATCTGTAATTGTTACCATTGACTATCGACTATTGACAAGTAACTAAACAATGAAACTAGCTTCTTCACCAAGCGATGCTTGCCGACTGCGGGCATCGTAATAAAGGTCAGCTAAAGTGATACTATACAAAGCTTCTTTGATTTTTTGATTTAGCCTAAGCCAGAGAGTTAACGTTACCCAGTCAAGAGCTTGGTCGGGTTCGGATTGTTGTTGCAACTTCGGAGTAATTTTTTCACCTACTGCCTCTAAAATTTCTCCTATTGATATTTGTGCGGGTGGTTTGGCTAGCTGGTATCCGCCTACGGCACCACGAATTGATTTTACCAGCCCTGCACGTCGCATTTCGATTAGTAATTTTTCTAAATAAGGGGCAGGAATATCTTGACGAGATGCAATTGTTTTAACAGATGCGCTTTTCGTCGGTCGAAGCATACTCAAGTCGAGTAATGCTTTAACGCTGTAATGTCCGCGAGTGGTCAGTTTCATAGGAAAACACTTGTGCTATTTGTTTTAATCATATTTATGTTTTGTTATGAGGTGTTACATAGTTAACCCATATACCAATAATAGATGCAACTCAACAGTAGTTGAGAGATACCTTTTTATACGTCAATGAAAGTATAGGGTGTAGCAAATGAACCGTAAATCTAAAAACTACATCTATATATGTAGGGATTTTGGAAAATAGAAGAGGCGCAACTGCTGTAGACAACGGCGCCACTTCTGTGCAAAATTTACACTCGTCGCGTTACGGACTTTTGTCTGCCATATTTAACTTCATGATTCAAAATTCATTACAAAACTTGACACTCTTGTTGCACGAATAAGCAGTAAGACACGCTCAACAGCTTGTGGGTGGATACTATAAAAAAATTGTTTTGATGCGACGTTACGAAAGACTTTGATTGCGGTTCCCCAGAGAAAGTTTGACATAAGGCTAATATTGCTTTTCTTAACCACCTAATTATGTAATATACTTAGCTAGGCTGATATAAAAATAAAAAGTTCTACTCGCTTAGAGCAAATTGTCAGCTAAAATAAAATCAATTCGACCTTTTGAACCATTCATTTTTGTTTTACGTTGATGGCTAAACAGAAAAAAATTGAACCCCTCGTCGGCGAAGATTTGCTCACCAAAGTCAAAGAACTCGAAAATCTGAGCAAAGAAGAAAAAGCTAAACGTTGTGGATACTACACCGTTACCAAAAACGGCATCGAGCGCGTCAATATGATGAAGTTCTTGAATGCCTTAATTGATGCAGAAGGCATTCAATTAGATAGTTCACCTAGTGCAAATGGACGCGGTGGACGCAGCGCTAGCTATCGGATTAGCGTGCAGTCAAACGGTAACTTGCTTATCGGTTCGGCTTATACTAAACAAATGGGTCTCCAAGCAGGAGATGAGTTCATCATCACGTTAGGTAAAAAGCACATCAGACTCCGGCAGGTAGACTCAGAGGAACGTGAAGAAAGTGAAGCGATGGAAGCTACAGCTTAAATAGCTTCAACTCAAGTTGTTTATTAGTCATTAGTTATTAGTCAGCACATTCGAGCGCTTATTACTTAATGCCTGTTTTTATGGGTGTTATGAAATAAGAAAGTGCTTTGTGTGCGCGCAAACTATATACGTAATATAGGGCGCTGCTCTGCTTGGGAGGGGGGAGCTATTTATGCTGCAAAGGTTTGATAGCGCGCTTTTACTCTTTTACTTGAGTTCGCGCGCTAAAAAAATCACAACCAATATGCGTACAATAGCCATTGACTAATGGCTATTGGCTAACAAGACACTCTTCAACATCAGTTTTGGAGGGAAACGGTAAGTAATGACTCAAAGCTTTGCGCGTTGCTGCTAAATTGCAGGTCAATGCAACTTGTTCGCGTTCGAGTAAACCTAAAATCTGTTCATGATTATTTCGCGCTACTACTGGTAACTGATGTAAACCTCTTAATGCCATTCGGTCTAATGCCTCGGTTAAAGGTTCATCGCTGTAAGCATACAGAATATCAGTAGTAGATATTTCTTTCAAGCTCAGATTTGACAAATTGTGTTGTATTTGAGTGGCTAAATCCGAATTTTTTTGATAATTTGCGAGCGTGCGGTTGATATCTTCGAGAGTAACTATACCCAATAGTTGTTCTTGTTCATCAATTACTAGTGCGCTATGAGTACGAGCGTGCCACATCGACAAAGCTGCTTCTAAAACTTTCATTGTAGAAGGCAGCTTTTTTGGATTGGCATACATTGCATCAATGACTAAGATTTCTTGCAACATTTCTGCTTGCTCATCTTTTAGCTCTGATAAACCAATCCGCTGCAAATTGGAGTTAGAGTTTTCGTTAGGCAACATTTGTTCTACTAACCAAAAGCTCAACCCAACTGCTGCCATTAATGGCAAAACAATTCGGTAGTCACGAGTTAATTCAAATAGCAGTAAAATTGATGTTAAAGGTGCCCGAACACTGGCAGCGAGTACAGCAGCCATACCGACCATTGCATATGCAGGGGGTGCCGCCATGTAAATAGCAATATTGGGTGCAAGCAAAGCGATAATTTTTGCGTATGCGGCGCCGAATGATGCTCCTAAGAACATTGCTGGGGCAAATAAACCACCCACAAAACCACTGCCAGCAGACACAGCAGTCATTAGCATTTTTAATATTAGAAGGGCCAGCAAAAGCTGAATTGATAAATGGACATCTTGAAGCATCGCTTGTACTGTTCCATAACCAATTCCCAATATTTGTGGAAATTGTAGTGCTACTGCTCCAACGATGGCGCCACCAATAATTGGATGAACTGGTTTTGGAATACGACCTAGCCAGTTTAGTACCGGAACTTTTCCGTCAAAACAAGCTTTTGCAAATCGAATTGCTTGGGTATACGATAGCGAGACTAAACTTGCTCCCAAACCTAAACCCATATATAAAGGCAATTCCAAAGGGCTACGAACTTGATAAGCTGGTAATTCAAAAGCGGGCTGTGAACCTAAACCAATTTGAGCGATAAGCGCCGCTAGTACAGCAGCCAATAGTACAACACTCACCGCCGAAGTCGCGAACGATGTAGCACCTAATACGACTTCTAACGCAAAAAAGACTCCAGCAATAGGGGCATTAAATCCTGCTGCGAGACCAGCAGCAGCTCCCGCAGCTAATAGCAAGCGCAAGCGTTCTTGTGAGACTTGTAGCACCTGCGACAGTAAAACACCAAAATTGGCACCAATTTCCACACTCGGTCCTTCAGGACCAAGCGAGGCGCCGCTACCCAAAGAAACGGCGGCAGCGAGCATTTTTGTAACAGGTCGGAGTTTTTGCTTTAAACCCCCAGCTCTAGAAGCAGCAATTAGCGAAGATAAACTCGGGCCAAAATCTTGAGTGCGCCAGCGCATTAAGCTGACAATTAAACCGCCTATAATTGGAACACTCCAAAGAGTCCATGCACCCCAAGTACCTACTAGCCCCATAAAATCTTCTAATAGTAGGTGATGAATAATCTGAATAGAGTAATGGAAAGTAACAATACCCATACCAGTACCACCACCGATTAGCAGACCTAAAAGTAATATCAGTGTTTCGGGTGATAATTGAAACCGATTGAGCAAATGTGTTAGATGTTGTGTAGAAGGAGTAGACACAGGTTGGTCTGCCACCTTCTTTTCAAACGTGGGAGGCAGGAGAGTCATGGATGGCAGGAACTTAAATCTAATAAAAAAATTAAAATATATGTCTTACTCAATATTGTCGTGCATTCCACACCAACCAGACAAGCTGTATTTACTCAAAGCATAATGTTCTGCCCATTTTTTAATTATTTAGGTAAGCACGTGCCTATTTGCCCTTGAAAAAGGAGAAAGTGAGCTAGCATTATGGATGTCATCTTCGCGAATTACATGAAACAATGAATCATAATTGATGCATAAGCGTAATTAGTGGAGTTAGACTATAGGGACGATCTAAAATTGGGATTAACTCGGAAATCAAGATAACTAAGTTGTAATTAGCGAATAAGTGGACTTGACGGATTAAGTAGATGAATACACACACTTTTGACAATCATTACCTGACCTGCCCAATTTGCCAAAAGAATGCTACACCAAAACCTGTTAAATCTTGCGTCGGATTATTTAGTTGTCCGTATTGCCAAGAACGGTTAGTTGTCTCGCAAAGCGGACACTATGTCCGTGACCCTTTTATACTTAGGCAAATCATTGTAAGTAGCGCTTTACGCCGTCAAAGCCGTCCACTGGCTCGGATTCTTCGTGATTTTATGCTACTGCGTCCAATGTTAGCTTTGGCTGTTGGGGGAGCAATTGTGTTTGGCATAATTGCCGCAACGCAGCAAAATACTAGTTATGAGCAAAACTTATACAAAGTTGAAAAAACTGATAATTTTATTGATAAACAGTAAATTATAAAATTTACGGATAGTAATTAATCTAATAATCAACTATCCGCACTTATTATTTTGAAATTGATAATTGATTTTAACTAGCAATAATGCAATATTAAATTTTACTAGTACTTTTGGTAATTAGTAGAAATACTTGATTGCCAGCTTCAGTGCGCGCAACAATTTCTGCTGCATCTAGCTTGAGTTTTGCTAATTCAGATTCGTCGAGTAGAACGTATGGTTGTTGCTTTTTACTTTGGCGCCAATATTGTTCAATCACGTTTGGCTGATTAGTAGCAGGTATAACCCTATTACTGTAAAAATCGAGTGATGGACGATGGTAAGGTGAAAAACTGTAAATTTTGCCTTTAGGGTTTGCGCGTTGAATCATTTGGGCAACTGGTTTAACTGGATAGTTTTCGTTGAGTTCCCACACCCAGTAATTTGATTTTACAAATAGCAGCAGCGAAATATAAGTTCCCCAAAGTAATACCTTTAAAAATTGTGCGTCACCTCTCTCTGTTAAAATGGTGCCCAATGCCATAGTACCTGCGACTGCGGCAAATATTAACTGTAAGTCGGGGTGTACTGGTTTTGCAAAGCTGTAATAAATACTGCCTCCAGTTGCAGCAACAGCAAGAATACCTAAACCTGTTACCCAAAGACGTGGATAGGATGAGAATAAAGGTGTACTTTCAATTTCAGCAGCCTTGGCGCCAAGAGCAAGCGCTAAACTTGGATAAATAGGAAAAACATACCAAGGCAGCTTTGTAGTCATTATAGAAATAGCAACTAAATATAAGCAACTCCATACAAGTACTAGTTTTGCCCAACTGAGGTTACGATTTTGCCAAGTCAAGCGAAAACTTGCGAATAAGAATAATAACCAAGGATGAGTATATTTAACAATTTCTAATGGGTAGTACCAAATTGGTTGTGAATGTCCTTCTACAGGTTCCCAAATACGACTTAGCGACTGGTCAACCATACCGACGTTAGTAAAAGTGTTGCCGTAGTGAAGCCATTGAGCAGCGTACCATAACCCTACAGGTAAACAGCCAATTATAATGGCAACCCACATATAAACGCTGGTTATTAGTCGGGGAGTATCCCAAAATAAAAAGGCAAATGCAATTGCTGCAAATAAAACTCCTAGTATTCCCTTAGTTAGACAAATTAACCCCAACCCAATGCCAACTCCAAGACAATAGCGAAGATTTCGACGTGAACGCAGCAAGCACAACATCATCACCATAAAGAAACATACCGAGGCGCCGTCTAACATTGCTAAACGTCCATGCCGCAGTACTGGTAGCATAGTGACATAAATTAGAGCGCTGTAAATAGCGGCTGTACGTTGATGAAATATCTCACGCCCAATAAAATACAGTAATGGTACTGAAACAGCGGTTAAAACTGCACCAGGCAAACGCGCCGTCCACTCATGCACTCCCCATAACGAATAGCAACTAGCAATAAGTATATGCATCAAAGGCGGTTTATTATGATACGGTACACCCCCTAAAGTTGGATAAAGCCAACGTAATGAATTAAATGGCGCCTCAGATATTTCGCGCGCAACTTGTGCTACTGTACCCTCGTCCCAGTCCCGTAACGGCAAGTCACCCAAATCAATAGTAAAAATGATTACTGCTGCTAATAGCAATAAAATTACCCATATCGAGTCTGGTCGTTTTGAAACCGTGCGGTACTTTTTCTCTAGACGACCCCAAATGAAGTTACCGAATTGCATAGTGTAGGATATTTATTTTGCATGAGAATTTAGTGATTTACAACAGACGGTTTAATGCAAGAGTTGGTTGCCACCCTCGCAACCAGCGTTGTTGATGCCAAGCTTTAATTTATCTCAACTTTGATTGATTGGGAAAATGCGCTTTGACAATCTGTGAATTTTCTTTTAAATTTGTCTCACGTTCTGGAAACTAAAAATAATCATAAAAAGGAGTAAAACAATTTTATATTATTTAATCGTTATTTGGTGATACTTGCACTAATTTTAACGTAAAGTTACGTACAATCTAGTAAAGTTACGTACAATGTAGGGTGGGCAGTGAACCAGTTGGCGCGTCTCGGTTTCCGTGTGCGTCAAACTGGTGAACCCGGAGGGTGCCCACCTTACCAATAAGGAGTGAGGAATATATGAATTTACCATTTATCTTAGATGTCTCAATAGGGCTAATATTTATATATTTGATATTAAGTTTATTAGCATCAGAAATTCAAGAGTTACTTGCAACAGTTTTTCAATGGCGTGCCGAACATTTAAGAAAATCAATCGAGGTACTATTGACGGGCAATGCCCAAGATGCAGAGCAAGCAAGAATTTTAGAACTAGCTAATCAAATTTATGCGAATCCGTTAATAAAAAGTATTAATCAACAAGCAAAAGGCGCCCTTGTTAATATACCACGTCGCTTTACTTGGACAGTAGCAAGTGCTTATCGTTCATTGACAAATACCCAATCTGACAAGAAACAAACTGTATTTAATAACGAACAAGTTGGTGATAGTCGGCATACTGGACCATCATATATTCCTTCAGATGTATTTGCAACGAGTTTAATTGAAACATTAGAAATTCCAACTATTGAACAGTCACTTTCAAGCACGCGGTTAGACAATTTTAAAAATCAACGTTTAGCTGAAATTGAGAATGTAATTTTCAAATTACAAGAGCAAGTAGGAGAAAACGAGGAAAACGAAGATTTCTTTAATTTTTTGTATCAAAGTTACTCAGAAATACAAGCTGATTTTGAGCAGGTTGTTTGGAATTTTCAACAAAATAAATTTGACTTGAATAATAGTATTGGTAGCATGATTGCTAGTTTTGATAGATTTATTGAGTCATTAAAAGTAAATTCACCCCTCCCACAAGAAAGATTATCAAACTCATTACAGCAATTGCAATTTCTAAAAAATAATTCAATGCCATCGGTTGAAAATACAATTTCACGAACAGGTTTAAAACCAAATGTTCGAGAAATAGCTCAAGCAATTAAACGTGGAACTGATGTATATCAGGAATTGACTACAGCGCTTCAAGACAAAGATAATCAGGTATTGCAAAGAATGGAGAAGATAATTGATAGATTACCTCCATCAATAGCTGATAATATTAAGGATTTAGCAGAACGCGCAGAGCTTAATATTAATAATACTCAACAAGGTGTAAATGCATTACGCCAAGAAATAGAACACAATTTTGATAACTCGATGGAACGTGCGTCAGGTGTATACAAGCGTAATGCAAAAGGTGTAGCTTTATTACTTGGCTTAATTATTGCAGCGGCAACTAACGCAGATGCTTTTTATATGATAAGTCGATTGTCAAAAGATTCGGCATTGCGCGACACTATTACACAAAATGCCGGACAAATTGTGTTACAAAATCGTAATCAGTTAGGATACGTTGATATTAATACATTAAGAAGTCAAACCGACGAAGCATTAAATCAAATTGCTTTACCTATTGGTTGGGGTGATGCAAACCTAGAAAGACAACTTTCATGGACAAGCAAACAGCGTAGACCATTTCCAATATGGAGAATTATTACTTTAATACCTGGTTGGATAATAAGTGGAATTGCAATTGCAATGGGGGCGCCGTTCTGGTTTGATTTATTAGGTAAAGCTGTTAACGTCAGAAACACCGGTAGACCACCAGCTTCAACAACAAAAACCGAATAAAATAAAAGTAGGGTGGGCAGTGCCCACCATACGAAACAACAAGCTTTTTTAGTTTTGTGTAACGAATCTAGCTATTAATTCCTCGCGAGATAATCGCATTAAAATAGGAGTAAATTCAGATGGAGACAGTGCTAAGACAGATGGAATAATTGCTTGGAGTTCTGGGTCTAAAGAACCAAAGCGGACAGTTAGCAAGTTTTCTACAACCTGGCGCCGCTCTTGCTCCTTACCAATCTCCTTACCGCGCTCTACAGTTTCTTGTTCCCACTCCAAGTAAGCTTGTGATAAGTTCATCATTATTTCTTCCCTGTCTTCAATATCGTCAATAAGAGTGCTTACTTCCATGTTAATCTTCCAAGTATAGAGTAGGTTTAAAATTTTGGAACGCTTGGGATTTCCTTTTGGTAAAGCGACTACATCATCGGCAGCTTGTTTTTGTATTAAGTGAACATCTCAAAAAAGAAACCTGGTTTCTTCAAGAAACCAGGTTTCTAAGCTATGCGTTAGTTATAGTTAAGCAGGTATCATTTGCTTAGTTTCTTTTTTTTCTTCTCTTACCCAGTGACGGTGCTGTGCAATAGCTTTTACAAAGTCTTGGGCTACTTGTTTAACGCTTGATGCATTACGGCTAGTAATAACACCTTTGTCTGATACTGATTTTTCTGCGTCAGCTAGTTTTATATCCTTGACATTAGCTGCTGCTATCAAGTCTACACCTTCGCCAGTTGCCGCTATAGCTTTACAATGTTTAAATGCTGAGTAAATAAATTCGCTTACATCATTGTCTGATTTTAGAGTTGCTATGCTTTTCTCTCCACCAGGAATGTAAATAGCATCAAACATTACTGAAGCACTGGTAAGAAAAGTTCTTTCTACGTCAATTTCTTTACCGTCTGTTCCCTTTATCTTACCGCCAAACTTGGAAACAATCATTGGGATGGCGCCTTCAGCTTTAAGAGCTTGTTTAACAGCCATTAATTGGGCGCCATCAACACCATCAGCAGCCATAACAGCAATTTTACGAGTTTTAATTGATTCCTTGGGCTGATTTTCCATGCTCACAGCAGGAGAACTCTTACCATGATTAGGAATTACTTCTTTGGCAGGCGCCTCTATACCTAATCCTGCGGCAACTAAAGTGGCAAATTCATGGTCAACGTGGTTAAATAAGCCAATTACACGTTCTTTGACCTCTTTGTTCATTACCTTGCCTAACTCGAAGTGGGCAGCTTTAACTAAATGCTCCTTCTCAGCTTTTGACATACTATTTAAAAATAGTGTTGCTTGCGAGAAATGGTCGCTAAAGCTTTCGCTACGTTCGCGAACTTTTCTACCACCTAACTTTTCAGCGTAATGTACAAAGGCGCCCATACTTTCGGGTGATGCCATTGGACAACCACCACCAAGTGAATTGGGAGAGTAGTTTACCTTGGAAGTGTAGATATTGTATTGCGAGAAACCATCACGTTGGTCGTTATTAACCGGACACACAGGTCTATTGATGGGTAAGCTTTCAAAGTTAGCTGTTCCTAAACGATGTCTTTGTGTATCTGGGTAGGCAAATATCCGACCTTGTAGTAAGGGGTCATCAGAAAAATCAATTCCTGGTACTACATTTGTAGGTTGAAATGCTACTTGCTCAGTTTCGGCAAAGAAGTTATCGGGGACGCGGTTGAGTACCATTTTACCTATGGGTTTAATAGGTACTAACTCTTCGGGAATTATTTTTGTTGAGTCTAGGATATCGAAGTCAAATTTGAATTCGTCTTCTTCTTCAACAATTTGTACACCAAGCTCATACTCTGGATAATCACCCATTTCAATCGCTTCTAACAAATCACGACGATGGAAGTCAGGGTCTTTACCGCCTAATGTTTGAATTTCATCGAACACCATTGAATGTATACCGAGCAATGGTTTCCAATGGAATTTTACGAACCGCGCTTTACCTTCTTCGTTGACAAAGCGAAATGTGTGAATACCAAAACCTTGCATCATTCGATAACTGCGAGGGATGGTACGGTCGGATAATACCCACATTATCATGTGCATCGATTCTGGCATCAATGACACAAAATCCCAAAAGTTATCGTGTGCAGAAGAAGCTTGGGGCATTTCGTTATGAGGTTCTGGCTTAACTGCGTGAATTAAGTCTGGAAACTTCATCGCATCTTGAATAAAAAAGACGGGGATATTATTCCCTACCAAGTCATAGTTTCCATCTTCTGTGTAAAACTTAACAGCAAATCCACGTACATCACGCACTGCGTCTGCTGAACCACGAAAACCTGCCACAGTTGAAAACCTTACAAAAACAGGAGTTTTTACAGATGGGTCTTGAAGGAACTTTGCCTTCGTCAAATCTTTAAGCGATTCGTATGGTTGAAAATAACCGTGGGCACCAACACCACGAGCATGAACAACGCGCTCAGGAATTCGCTCACGATTAAAGTGAGCATTTTTCTCTAGCAAATGAAAATCTTCAAGCAGGGTTGGACCGCGTGTACCTGCTTTGAGTGAGTCGTTCGTATTATTGACTTTTACGCCTTCGTTAGTCGTTAATAACTCTCCCGGCTCTTTGCGAAACTTTTCTAAGTCCTGATTTTTGCTTTGCTCGTTGGTATGTTCGCTCATAGAATCTTTGTGTACTAGTCCGTTTACGAATCAAGGTATAAATACAGTGTTTTGCAACCAGCAAACAAACAGCTTTTACCATCCCAGCAAGCGTCTATTCCACGCACAGGATAATAAAAGCGTTTTTGTAGGGTTTGTAAATTGTTTGTGTCGCTATTTATATATTCAAACTTTAAAATTCGGGCGCCATCAGCCACGAGGAGTAGTTGTTTTGAACTGTAGCTATATAAAAAGGCTGAGATTTTGTTTAATAAATAAGAAAACAGGCAAGGATGCCTGTTCCACAAGATTGATGATTTAATTTTGAGAATGTTTTACTAGTCTAGAACTTCTACTTTTACTGATGCGATACCGCTGCTAATCATACCCAGTTGTCTTGCGGCGCCGAGTGAAACGTCAATGATGCGACCACGGATGAATGGACCACGGTCATTAATTCTTACTATTACAGAGCGACCATTCCAATTATTAGTAACACGAACGCGGGTACCAAAAGGTAGAGTGCGATGTGCTGCTGTTAAGTCATGAGGATTGAATCTTTCGCCATTTGCGGTACGAGTTGAATCTCCATAGCCGTAATAAGAAGCTGTACCACTCTTTGTAGCTGTGACTCTAGCATTTGTATTTTGCTGTGACTTCTTAGCTACAGACTGTTGCTTAGTTGCTTGTGGCTTTTTAGCTGTGGGTTGTTGCTTAGTTACTTGTGGCTGTTTAGCTGTGGGTTGCTGTGGTTGGGTCTTTTCTTGTCGCGCAATAGTTGGTTGATTTAAAGGTTGGGCGCCACCAAGAAGTCTTCGTAAACGATTAGTAGCTTGTAATGTGTCTTGAGCTAAATTATTAGTTGTGTCTGGTAACCCAACGCTGGCATCAATTTTTATTAGTTCTTCACCGTTGACTTTGATGCTTTGTCCCTCTTTTGTCCAGCTAGCTGTAATTTGATTTGCGTCAACATTAGAAGCGACTAATTGATTAATTTTGGCTGCAATTGTATTTGCTCTTTCAACGGGATTTGTTTCTTGACCAACAAAGGTTAATACAGGAATACTGCGAACGTACAATGTTGCTGCTTGACGACCTGCAATTTGGTGTGCGTGGACTTGAGTAACTGTAGTAGGTGTACCTGGTTTTGCGGTTGGAGATGATTCTCCTGTTGTATCACCCGACGGTGGTAATTGCGGAGAGGTTTTTTTAGCCGTTGCAGCACTTGCAACCGAGGGTATTCCTAAAACAGTAGTTGATAAAGCAACAACTGACCACAGCTTAGTATTATTCATCTGTTCGGTTTTTTTGATAATAGGGAACTAAGGCAAGATTTAAAACTCCAACTTGGTCAATTTATCAAAATCAAATCACTGTTTCCAAGTGATGTACATCACAATATTTTCTTTTTTTGGTAATATTATTTTTCTTTTCTGACCAAATAATATTTTTTTGTAGCCTTGTATACAAAAAATCCAGATTTTTATCTACCTTAAGATATACTTAACGTAATTTATATAACTATATGAACATTCGTTACTAGTGTTTACTTTGGTAAACATGTTTGAAGATTATTTAGCCTTTCAATAGTTTGTTTGGTTTCATTTTTTTTGCCAAGCTGTGTGTATATGTCTACCGCGCGTTGATAATCTTGGATAGCATTTTGCTTATTGCCTAAAGTGCAATTTACAACTGCGCGGTTTATATGAGCAACAGCCGAATTGGAAGAAATATCAATTGCTTTTGTATAATCGACAATAGCTGCTTGGTAATTTTTAAGGTAAGAGTGAGCGTTGCCACGTTCAATATAGGCATCAATATTTTGCGGGTCTAATTTGATAACACTAGTATAAATATTAACTGAATCTTGATAGGCGCCTTGTTCAAACTTAGTTTGTGCCTGTGTTAATAATCTTTCATATGAATTAGCGTTAGATGCTCTAATAAAAATCACTACTGTTGCAGCGGTAAAAACTAAAATCCAGATTAAAGCAGTTTGACTTACATACTTATAGTTTCTTGTCAATGCAGTTAAAATATTTGAAGCTTTAGCTGTGAGAGTTTTTTGTTCAAACAAAGCAATATCATCTGGCTGTAAACATAAAAATTTTTGAAGAGACTGTAGCTTTTGACGGTCTTGTTCTGTAATACCTTTTTTGCTAAACTTAAAATAATCTAATTCTTTTTTATACTGTATTAATTTTTGTTTGTATTCACGTTGAGCTTGGGCAGTTACTTCCTGCTGTACTAAGTCGGCATCTTGATTTTTTATACCCAAGTAATTCTTTATATCGTTTAAATTATTTAAAGCTTTCGCTCGTAGTGGATATTCTTGAACGATTGCGGCGCCGTAACTATATCTATATTCTTGTAAACGCTGCTGATATTTTTTTATTTCTACTACAGTTGCTTCGATACCTTGAGATATATCAGCTAAAGCAGCATCAGGATTTTGCCAACTCTTGACAGGCATACCATTTTTTGGTAGAGGAGCAATATCACCCAATAGCTTCTGCCATCCCTGAACTTGATATAAAAGTATAGGTATAGCAACAACCTCACCAAGAAAATGCTTTTCTTGTAATTTGGCGATTTCACTATTCCAGTCAATTCGATTTTGAATCAAACCCAAAAAATCCGAACTAATCAGTAATACGATTACATCAGCAGTTTGCAAATGGTAAGAATTCTTATAGTCTTCATATGTGTTTTCACTATGATGCTGATACCAAACCATCACAACATCCAATTCTTCTAATCTCATCAAGTGTTTTTCTAACACAATTCTTAATTGCTCATCCTGATAAGAAGGAGAATAAGCGAAAAAAATCTTTATAGATTTAGCTGACTCTGGTAGTAAAAACATAACTATAAATATAAGTAGAACTTCACCCAGGCAAATTTAATACACGTAGAGACGCAATTAATTGCGTCTCTACAACGTTCGGATTTTACAAACGATTTAGGACTGCTATATATACTGCTACTCAACATTTAGCAAAAACCGCAAATTAAAGCAATAGAACGAGTAGCTATTAATACTTGAATATCAAAAAAATTATACAACTTATATTTGAGGATATAATGGCGCCGAGTATCTATAAATCATTACATACTAATTAATCATGGCGCCTAACCTATACTCAAATCAAGAGGTTATATTATTAACATAAAAAGTGTATAAATTATATCTAAATTATCTTGTAGTGTAAAAAGAATCAACTAGCTATTAGCAGCATAGTAAAAATTTAATTGTATAACAAAATTTTGCGAGCTACTTTTAAAAATGGTCGAGGTTATGTACAATGTTACTAACTTAGACGTAAGAATTCACTTAAATACCAAAAATATGACACAAGCATCTTCACGTCAAACACGTCGTAGAGGTAGAGTATTTCCGGATCGACAACTATCAAAAGAAGAGTTGGAGCAACGAAAAGCAGAAAAAGAAGCTTTTTCTCAACGTTGTCGTTTAATTTTCGACCGCGTAAAGCCTGAACTAATTAACGACCATTATGATTGGTTCATCGTAATTGAGCCAGACAGTGGAGATTATTTTATTGACCCAGATGAAAACATTGCTAGAGCAAAAGCTGGTGATAAACATCCTGGCAAATTACGCCTAATCATGCGAATCAATGAAACAGGAACCTGTGGCAGAATATGATAACAGGTCAGTTTAATAACCAGGGTGAGCTAGTATTTGAAATTAGTTTAGTAGCAGCAGATAATGATCAGTTACTAGTCAATGCGGTTCTTGACACGGGTTTTACTGGCTGGTTAGCACTTGACACTCAAGATGCAGAAAGTCTTGGATGGACTTTAAATACACAAGAGCAACGTAAAATGAATACTGCATGGGGAGAAGCCGACTTTGACATCTATAACGGAACAATATCTTTAGATGGTGAACAATTTACAATTGAAGTTTTGGCAGGAAATCAGTTTGAAGACATTCTTTTGGGTGTATATTGGCTGCAAATTAAGCCTTTAGTCGCAAATTTTGCTGCAAAGGTGTTGACATTGGGTTAGCCTATCTCAACTAGCTTTACTAGGCAAAATTTCTTGTAACCTTGCGACCATTTCCGCACGCGCGCTCACTTCAAGCTTACGAAACATTCGCTTTAATGCTTGTTTAACAGAGTTTTGTGTAATCCAAAGTTTTTCTCCTATTTCAGCATTAGTTAAACCGCGTGCTACTAGTTCGGCGATTTCTAATTCACGTGGAGTTAACAGACTCGAAGCAGTAATATTAGTAGAAGATGGTTTAGTTGCTCGCAAGCTAGCTAGTTTTGCTGATAAATGTAGGCATAATGCGCTTAAATCAGCTAAATCATTGGCTGTAAAAGCGGGGTTTCCTTTGGCGCGCGCTAAATTTAATGTTCCCACAAGGCGCCCGTCAGCAACAATTGGACCACTCATAACATGCGCGTGGTCATCGCGCGAACAAAATTCTTTCCAGTTACCAGCAGGTAGTATTAATTGTTCATGTGCTGGTGCGTGACGTTCAACAACATATTTACCAACAGGGTTTCCCCGCAAGCAAACTTCAGGGATATCAGGAAAACCTTGAGCATTTACCTTTACTTCGGGTTGCTCATCCAATAGATAAATACCCCAACGTTGAACGTCAAAGTGTTCCCCTACCGTCTCCATGATAGCGAGTTGCAGTTGTTGTTCGGTTTGAGCGCTAGCTATTGCATCAAATACGGTGTGGAGCTCATTTGGCATAAGTGTACCCAGTTGGGGTCTAGGCGGACTGACTCGATTACTTCTATCTTAGTAAATAACAGAAGCAAGTCGAAAACTAACATATATAACAGTTTATAGGAGAAGTACATGACAGCCACACAAGTATCAGCCAGAGAGCTTTTCCGCGCTGCCTACGAAAACCGTTACACCTGGGACAAAGATTTCCCTGGTTACACCGCTGATATTACCTATAAATATGACGGTAAAGAGTATACAGGTAAAGTGACTATTGGCGCCAATATGAAGGCGGAAGTGTTGGGTGTCGAAGACGAAGAGGCACAAAAAGCTATTCACGGTCAAGCATGGGAAATTGCCGTTCACCGTGTCCGTCGTACCTTTGAACAAACCCACGGTGAAAATACCTTTACTTATGGCGCCAAAGATGAAGATGGTGCAGTAGAACTATTAATGGGTGGCAAAGCAACAGGTGACAAATACAAAGTTCGTAACAACGAAGTTAGCTTAGTTCACCGTCACATTCACAATGTAGTTGTCACTATCAACACCTTCAGCAGCCATGATACAGGTGAAGGATATCTTTCCCACACCTACGACTCGATATACCATGACCCTCAAACAGGCGAACAAAAAGGTGGTAAGAGCTTTTTTGTAGATGAATATGAAAAAGTAGGCAAATACTTTATTCTCAACCGTCGCGAAATTACTACCGAAGTTGATGGTAAACCTTCAGTTCAAGAATTCATCTTCTCCAACATCAAATTACTAGACAAAGCTGAATAAAACCTCTTGTGGAGCAGGCATCCTGCCTGCACAAAATTTTAAATTGTATAATCCTGGTTTTCGAAAGAAGCCAGGATTTTGATTTTTCAGTAATGCCATCACTTCAACTTGAAGAAAGTAAGGTGGGCAGTGCCCACCCTACTACTACAAAATAATTACACAGTTATACAAGATATTAACAACTCAATGCTACTAATCATAGTAATCACCGCACTATGTATTCTAGGAATTTTATCACTTACAAGCTATTTCGCTTGGTTTTATCCCATAGAGCTATTAACACACTTTAAAGTACAATATTTTGTTGCAGCCTTAATTTTAACAGGAATATTACTAATATTTCGCCAAAAACGTATTCTAAAAAGTAAAGTGCCAATTTTACTTGGATTAGTAATTATTAGTTTAAATATCGTTGAAATATTACCTTGGTATCTTCCTAATTCGCAACAAGCGACAAATCAAACACCTCAAATCAGAATCGAAAGTTTTAATGTTAACGTTGAAAATGAAGAATATCAACAATCTATCGATATTGTTCGTAAAGATAACCCTGACATTGCGTTATTTATTGAAATTCATGACACCTGGTACAATAACTTAAAAACAGGTTTAAAAGATACTTTTCCTTACTCGTTTCGCAGTCCTGGTGGTGGACTAGCTGTTTTTAGCCGTATACCGCTTGAAGACGCGCGCGGTGTAAACTTAGATGAAGTAGGTCATCATTTAGTAACAAACTTTAATGTAAATGGAAAAACTATTCATTTTATTGGTACACACCCAATGGTACCAGTTAAACCCAAGACTTTCTATCGTCGTAACCGTCAACTAGCCGCTTTAGAAAAATATATAAATCAACAGCAAAATTCTGTAATTATTGCAGGTGACTTTAATTTAAGTCCTTGGTCACCATATTACCGGAAATTTATTAAAAAAACAAATTTACATAATACACGTTTAGGTTTCGGCGCCTTACCAAGTTGGCCTCGTCCAGCTACACATGTTAGGATACCTAGCTGGTTAATACCGCTATTAAATATTCCTATTGACCATTGCTTGGTGAGTAAAAACTTTGGGGTGGTGAATACCTATGTTAGTCAACATGGAAACTCTGACCATGCAGCAATTGTAGTAGATTTGGTATTGCGTTCTTAGAAAATCCCCCCTAACCCCCCTTGATAAGGGGGGAATAAGAGGTGAAGAATTTCGTTAGTTATTGTCGGCAATATCGTTTAGTGCTTGCTGAAACTCAGAAATATTTTGAACAGTTGCCGAACATGTTACTAGTTCTGTCAAAACAGTTAAGTCTTCAATTTTATTTAATTTCTGGGTAAAGCTTGAAGGTACCTTGCCAAAGCGCGCTTTCAAAATAGACAATATATTCTCACGCGCATTTTTCAAGCTACCTTCTAACATTACATCCTGAAAGTAACGTGTCTGTTTCAAGTCATCTAGTCCAAACATGGCCTCTAACTCCTGTCTGCTCAATTTCGGAAACTTGTATACCAGTATTTTATCTATTAATTCCAAGATTTTCTCTTGCTCTTCAACTTTGGCAATTTGAGTTTTTGCCTGTTCTGCAAGCTCTTTAGCTTTTTTACCAGCTTTGGCTTTAGGCTCTACTACCAAGTTTATCATTCCTAACCCAAGGGATGATGAAGCTGTTTTTGGTAACTCATCCAGATATATCCTGGTCAGGCGCCCGCTGTCAAAATATTCTTGATATTGTGGTAATTCACCCGTATCTAAGCTTTTACGAGCAAAAATTGCTACAGCACGCCAGTTTTGCTTTGGTCGATACTGTTTCAGGTATAAAGATATTTCTCCAAACAAGTCCCAGTAGAAAGAAAGCATATTTTTTTCGGAACTGTACCTCGACAAAATATATAGAGTTTTTAGAATTTTTAGCTGCTGGTAAATAGATGCCATCAAAGCGAAACGCTAATTCTTTAACTTCTTTGGACGAAAATCGGTAACTATTGGCTATTGTTGGTGATTCTCCTATTAATTCAAATAATAGACTGGGCATAGTTTGGAATAACTGATAGAAAATGGTATCCGTTCTCATATTTGGCTAGATGCTGAAAATCACCATTTAATCATCTAGTGAATAGGTACTATTTCTGTCTTTTTTTACAAATATTAAGGTGAACACTTTTGATATAAAATAGCGTATAAATTTTAACTGTTACTAATTTTACATTTGCAATTTGTGAATATTATCTTCCCAGTTTTTTCCATCAAATGCCACTATTTCAAAGTTTGAGATTACGTCTCCATCTAAGCAACGCGCGTTTACGTCAATACAGTCTGGGTGACTGCGAGGTATGTAAAATGAATGTATACCGCAGTTGCTACAAAATTTATGCTTTGCTATTCCGGTGTTAAATGTATATGTTTGTAATGTTTCTTCTCCTTGGAGTAATGTAAATTTATCTTTTGTAACAATTAGATGTAGAAAGCCTTTTTTACTGCATATTGAACAGTTACATTCGTCTAGTTTGTGGTTGTCTACTGTGACTTGGAAGCGGACGGCGCCGCAATGACATCCACCTTGATATGTTATTGTTTTGTTGGTTGTTGGCATAGTTTTAAAAGGATTTTTACCACAGAGTCGCAGAGGCACAGAGGAAGAGAGGGAAGAGTGGGTTGATATATAATTATTATTTTAGTATTTATGGGCTTTTACCAATTTCCAAATGATTTTTGTTGGGGTGTTGCTACTGCTTCTTATCAAATTGAGGGTGCAACTGAGGAGGATGGGCGTAAGAAGAGTGTTTGGGATACTTTTAGCGCTACTCCTGGTAAGGTGATGAATGGTGATACTGGCGCAGTTGCTTGTGACCATTATCATCGGTATGAGGCTGATGTAGCGTTGATGGCTTCTTTGGGTGTGAAGCATTATCGGTTTAGTGTTGCTTGGCCACGAGTTATTCCTGATGGACGGGGACAGGTTAATGAGACTGGGGTTGATTTTTATAAGCGTTTAGTTGATTGTTTGCTTAAATATGGGATTACGCCACATGTTACTTTGTTTCATTGGGATAGTCCCCAAGCTTTGGAAGATAAATATGGTTCTTGGCGCCATCGTCAAATGGCTTATGATTTTGCTGATTATGTGACGGCAGTGGTAACTAGGTTAGGTGATAAAGTTACTAACTGGATGACTATAAATGAAATTTCCTGTTTTACTCATATGGGTTACGATGTGGCGCAAGAACCACCTCATGCACCTGGTACGAGTGTAAGTAGTAAGAAAGAAGTATGGCAAACTTCGCATCACGCAATTCTTGCACATGGTTTAGCATGTCAAGCTATTCGTGCGTCAACTCCCGTACCTTGTAAAGTTGCGCTGGTTGATAATATGAGTGTGACTGTGCCCATTAGCGAGTCTACAGCTAATATCGAAGCTGCAAAAAAAGCTTTACATACCTCAATGTCAAATGGTGGAATTATTTTTCCTGTACTAACAGGCGCCTATAGTTCCACAATGTTAGAAGAACTTGGTGAGATGGCGCCAGATATCAAAGGCGAAGATTTAGAAATAATTCATCAACCGCTTGATGCTATTGGGTTAAATATCTACACGGGTGGATATGTACGCGCGGCAGATAATAAGAATGGTTATGAATCTCTGTCCCTACCTCAAGGTTATCCACGAATGTATATGCCTTGGTTGAATATTTTACCTGAAAGCATTTATTGGGGTGTTCGACATATTAGTGAAACGTTAGGACATCCCAGTTTACCTGTGTTTATTACCGAAAATGGTTGTGCAGCACAAGATGAAGTTAATGCAGCAGGTGAAATTATTGATGTTGACCGCATTATGTATTTACGACAATATCTCAAAGCAGCACATCGTGCGGTGAGTGAAGGGTACCCATTAAAAGGGTATTTTTTATGGAGTTTTATGGATAACTTTGAATGGGCTTGGGGTTATGGGCGCCGTTTTGGTATTACATATATAGATTATGCTACACAAAAACGTATTCCCAAAGCCAGTTTTGATTGGTATAAAGAGTGTATTCGTCAAAACAGCGTAGTGTAGGTGCCAATAATTTAATAAATTAACTTATGAAATTAAACGAAGTAGTACCTTGGGGTAGAACGTTAGAAGAATACAAGCTAATGTTCAATCTATCTTTATCTGATTTGAACACAAAAATTCTCGGATGCGGTGACGGGCCTGCTAGCTTCAACACCGAAATGACACAGCTAGGATATTCTGTTGTCTCTATTGACCCAATATATCAATTCTCTGCTGAAGAAATCAAACAGCGAGTACAAGAAATATATGAACCAGTAATTTCTCAAGTTAAACAAAATTCCAATCGTTTCGTTTGGAAAAACTTCTGTGATGCTGATGAACTCGGTCAAGTTCGTCTTGCCACAATGGAAAAGTTTTTAACAGATTATGAAGTAGGTAAAGCAGCAGGACGTTATTTATATCAATCTTTACCTAGTTTAGAACTAGCTGATAATCAATTTGAATTATGCTTATGCTCTCATTTACTTTTTTTGTACTCACAGCAGCTATCGCTGGATTTTCACATAGCTTCAATTTTTGAACTTTTAAGAATATCTCCTGAAATTCGCATTTTTCCTTTACTTAATCTTGATTGTCAAATATCACCTTATCTTGAACCAGTTATTCAGGAGTTATCGAGCAAAGGTACTAATGTCAAGCTTGAAACTGTAGCTTACGAGCTTCAAAAAGGTGGTAATCAAATGTTGAGAATTAGTCGAAAATCAAAATTATAAGTATTTTATCAAATGTCAAATTTTTCCCTTAAAAAAAGTGAAAAATAAACGGATAACGGTAAGGTATATTCTCGTTCTCAATTACTTTGACAATAGCAATAATTGGCACTATTAAACTAAAAATACCAAGTAGTATTAAAAGAGGAATACCAATTAGTACAAAACTTAATAATCCAAAAACAAATGCCGCTATATAAAGATTAATATGAAGGTTTAAAGATTCCCTAGCGTTTTGTTTAACCACTGAGTCATCAGTAACAAAGAGTATAACGATAGGTATACCTACTGATATAAATAAAGAACTGAAAAATATGGCACCGTGGCATAGAGCAGATAAGAGCTTACGTTGAGCAATTGTTTCCATACAATAATTCTCCTATATGTAGTATTTTTTACTTCTTTATTTTAGCTTTATTGGTTGAGTTAGCTGCCAATCTATAGGAGATATTTAGATTTGGTTGTTGGGTTGTGCTGTCGCTCCAACGCCACTCTCCTTAACGGGGGAAACCCCCGCACGGAGGTGGCTCCCCAACCTACAGCTAATTAATGCTAGGATGCTTAGGATTGTTAGTAGGGGTGTTAACCAGTCACCCCAACGTGTGTATAAGGTTTGGGTTTGGCGCCTATAAATTGTTTCTGCGTGTGTTTCGTAGGTGTTGTGTCCAGATATCCATAGGGTTTTTCCGTGGGGATCGACGAATGCTGATAAACCTGTATTGGTTGCGCGCGCTGCCCATCTGTCGGTTTCTATTGCCCGCATTGTGTCTAATGCGTGATGCTGCATTTGCATTGCTTGACTATATGGGTCGTTATTCGATGCGGTAATAATAAATTCTCCACCTGCATATGCTTGGCGCCTAAATTGTTCAGGAAAGGCAGATTCGTAACAAATGCCAGCAATTACACGTCCAAACGGTGTATCAAATATTTGATTTTTTGAACCTGGTACTTGTCGTGCTGTTACTGGTGATAGGCGCCTAATTAATTTACCAAGTATTTCTTCAAACGGTACATATTCGCCTAAAGGAACTAACTTAGACTTTTCAAAGTGACTATAAATATTACCCTCTTTTGTAAAGGTAAATAAACTATTTGCATAGGTGTTAGAATTTGGACGTTCTGCAAAACCACCAATCCACGCAACAACTCCTTTTTGTTTCACTGCTGCAACTAAAGAGCTATCAAGTATATCGCGCGAAAAAAATGGTAATGCTCCTTCTGGAGTTAAGACTGCATCTACACCTTGGTCTACTAGTTTTAAATATCCAGTAGTGTAACCTTCGATGGCACGACGTAATCCATAATAATCAAATTTAATGCGGTTGGGGATATTTCCTTGGACAATTCCTATTTTTATTGCTGCATCAGTTGGTTTAACTAACGGCTGATTGTATAAGTTAAAACCTATTAAATGTATAATGATAAATAAACTTAAAGGTATAAAATGATATTTATTATATTTGCTATTTTTTCTTGTTTTTATCCAGACTTCAGCTATTAAGCCGTTGATAGCAACGATTGAAGCAGTAACAGCACTGGCGCCACTATATTGGCCCAAATGTAAAATTACTAAATTATGGGGACTTTGAGTGTACGAAAGTGAACTCCACCATAATGGACCATTAGTCCAAATATGTTCGAGAACACACCACAAAGTAGTACCTATAAGAACACGGAATATTGGGGTTAGAAAAGATGTTTCTAGTTTCTGACTAATCCAAAAAAAAGAAGTTGCCCAACTCATTGCAAGCAGTGTTCCCCAAAGCGTTACAAAAGTCCAGGCAAAAAGCGCAATAGCTATACTTGATAGCCAAGGAACTCCCATCCAAGTTAAAGGATGAAGTCCTGTTATCCATGAAAGTGTGGCGCCATAGTAACCTAAACCCCAGGCACCTGCTAGTTGTAGTCTAAATAATTTTGGTTTGTACGCACTCGTAAATATTAATACCCATAGTGGAGCTAGGGCAAACCAAGCTAAAAACCAAGCACCAAATGGTGCAACAGTTAACCCCATTAGTACTCCACTCAATAGGGTAATAATCAATGGTGAGTAAAAATTATTCGATTTACTCATAAATTTTTACTCACCTTCTTACTCTTGTATTAGATGGCTACTCAGCACTCAGCACTCAGCACTATTATTTACTACTCAACTTCAGTACCTTCAACAACTTCAGCAACTTCAGTACCTTCAGCGTCGGGTGGGACAATTGCTACTCCAGTGATAGCATCGTCTTCATCGAGACGTTGAACACGCACACCTGTAGCTGAACGCGATTGAATCGAAATTGCATTTGTTGCCTGTCGAATAATGATACCGCGATTTGTTACCATCATAATTTCGTCGTCGTTATTGACGATGTGCAACGTTGCAAGTTGGTCTTTGGTTTTGCGGTTCTTAAATTTAGTCGCCATTAATCCTTGACCTGCACGGTTTTGCAGACGGAATTGAGCAACAGGAACACGCTTGCCATATCCTCCCATTGTAATTACTAAGACCCAAGGTCCAACCGAAGCAGTTTCACTAACTTCTGTTGTTTCCTCAGTTTCGGTATCAACTTCGATATTATCTGCATTATCTGGCGCCTCAATTTCTTCTGCCTCAACTTCACTAGCTGCGGCAAAAGTTTCGAGAATTGCGGCTGGTAAAATATCCATGCCAACAAGCTCATCACCTTTTTTGAGTTTCATCGATTTAACACCGCGAGTTGCTCTACCCAAGGGACGAAGTTGGTCGTGGGTACATCGGAAGTGAATTGCCATTCCATGACGCGAACCCACAAGAATGCTATCTTCTACTTTCGCACGACGTACCCAACGTAATTGATCCCCTTCTTCTAAGGAGATAGCAATTAAACCGTTGGAACGAATATTACTAAATGCTTCCAGTGCAGTTTTCTTGATATTTCCGCCTTTAGTAAGCATGACGAGATATTCTTCGCTGCTAAATTCATCGACTGGTACGATAGAAGTAATTTTTTCTTCTCTAGGAATTGGCAGCATTTGCACGATGGGAGTACCCCGACTGGTACGTGAACCAACAGGTATTTGGTACGCTCTCAAACAATACACAACACCTCTATCGCTGAAGAACAACACGCTGTCATGGTCGCAACAGGTGAGAAAATGCTCAACGGTATCGTCATCTTTGACTTTTGCAGCAGCTTTACCCCGCGTTGCTCGATGTTGCGCTTCAAAAGTGTTGACTGGCATCCGCTTGATATAACCTTGTTTGGTTAGCAAGATAATAGCTTTCTCGTTAGCGATTAAGTCTGTATCTCCTAAATCGCCTTCAGCATGAGTAATTAGTGTGCGACGTGGTGTTGCAAATCTTTCTCTTAAAGAAGTAACTTCACTCTCAATAATTTCGAGTATGCGCTCACGTTTTGCCAGAATATCTTGTAAATCAGCGATTTGAACTTGTAAATCTTCGTGTTCGTTACGAATTTTATCTGCTTCAAGTGCTGTTAACCGTCGCAATTGCATTTGCAAGATTGCGTCTGCTTGTCCTTCCGAAAGTCCATAAGTTGTAATTAATTCACCTTTGGCAGTTGGAGCGTCGGCAGCGTGACGAATTGTGGCAATAATTTGATCTAGATGTGACAGCGCAATTAGCAAACCTTGTAAAATATGGTCGCGTTCTTCGGCTTTTCGCAGCTCGTACCGGGTTCGACGAGTAATTGCTTCGACGCGGAAATCGAGGAATACTTGTAAGAACTGTCGAATTGTCAGTATTTGCGGTTCGCCATTTACTAACGCCAACATATTGGCGCCGAAGTTCGCTTGTATAGGGGTTTGCTTATACAAGTTGTTGAGAACTACGCGGGGATAAGCATCGCGTTTGAGTTCAATAACAATCCGCATTCCGTCACGGTCACTTTCATCGCGAATATCGGCGATTCCCTCAATCCTTTTATCGTTTACCAACTCGGCAATCTTTTCAATTAAAGCTGCTTTGTTGGTTTGATATGGTAACTCAGTGACAATTATTGCTTCCCTATCTGGGCGCCCACGATGTTCGATTGTTTCAATATTCGCAACACCGCGCATCGTTATTGACCCGCGTCCAGTCATGTAGGCATCTCGAATTCCAGAAGTGCCGAGAATAGTGGCGCCTGTTGGGAAATCAGGGCCGTGAATATATTGCATCAACTGGGCATTAGTAATTTCTGGGTTATGTATCATTGCCACTAACCCATCAATCAATTCTCCCAAATTGTGCGGGGGAATATTTGTTGCCATCCCGACGGCAATACCCGACGAGCCATTTAGCAATAACTGTGGTATACGTGCTGGTAAAACCGTTGGTTCTTGCTGTGAACCATCGAAATTATTTGCAAAATCTACAGTTTCAGACTCGATATCTTGCAACAGTGCATTAGTGGTCAGCGCTTGCAAACGAGATTCGGTGTATCGCATTGCCGCTGGTGGGTCATTATCCACCGAACCGAAGTTACCATGTCCTTCGATTAAAGGTGAGCGCATCGAAAAATCTTGCGCCATCCGCACTAAGGCATCATATACTGCCGTATCGCCGTGTGGGTGATACTTACCCAATACTTCCCCAACTACACGCGCGCATTTACGAAAAGGTCGGTCGTGCGTTAAACCCAACTCATGCATAGCGTAGAGGATACGACGATGCACAGGTTTCAGACCATCCCTGGCATCTGGCAGCGCCCTACCCACGATGACACTCATTGCATACTCCAGGTAAGACCTGGACATTTCATTCCGTAGGTCTGTTGGGATAATCCTCTCCTGAGAGAATGTCATAGCCTAAATAACTCCAAAAATCGCTGTTAAGTGCCTTGATAGCCGGAAAAAAGCCAAATTATTCCAAAATTTTCTTGAATAATAGCTATACTTGTATACAATTCTATCATAGAATGGCATTTTTATGCCGCTAGAGTACCTCATTCAAAGATAAAAAATACTGAGTTGAAAATTAAAAATTAAACACTTTTTTTCAGAATTGAGCCAAACTACAATATAGCAAATTTTTTTCGATTATGCATATCTTTTGTTAATCTGACTTCATACAAAATTTAAATAACAATAATTATAAAGTTTGATGTTAATTTTGATGTTAATTTATGTGAATATAATATGGACTCATTAATTGGTATTAAATTAGGAAATATAAATATCAAGACAATTGAAATTTGAGTAAGAGGAACAATAATATAACAGTATTTAAAAATAACAATAAACAAAATAAGCCCTAAGATAGTGTGCGTATAAGGATTACAGAAAATAAGATGTAAGCAAACTAGTTTTTGGTAAAAATCATGAGTGAAAAGAAAGCGTCTAAGAAAGAAGAAAATTCATCTGCCGAAAGTGGTTCAGAACAGCTACGTCCAGAATTATTAGATATGATTAAACATCCTCCAAGAATTGATGATGCAATGCGTGATTTACCCGTCGAAGAGCGTGTAAGTAACCCAGCAATGGCACCTGAAATGCTTGACGACCGACCCCAAGACTTAGGATAAGAGTTAAAAGTTGAAAGTGCTGAGTGCTGAGGAATGGAGTTAGGAGTTAGGAGTTAGGAACATTTACTCAGCACTCAGCACTCATTACTCAGCACTCATTACTCTCCGTTTTCCTTTAAAATTTCAAAATCGCTACTATTGCTCGTGCTATGCTGCCAGTTATTTACTCTGACGAGTTTCTCGAACATAAGACTGGAAGGGGACATCCAGAAAGACCCGAACGTTTAAGTGCTATCACTGCTGCACTGCGGGAAGGTAATATCGCTTCCCAAATTGAATGGCACCTGCCAACACCGACGAGTGGACGTTCTTTAGTACCATTAATCGAACAAACACACGACCCCAGTTATATTCAAAAAGTTCAAGAAATTTGTTCGGCTGGTGGCGATTGTATTGATTATGAAACAACTGTCTCGTCTCAAACCTATGATGTAGCACTATTGGCTGTAAGTGCCTGGTTGGATGGAGTTGATATTGTTTTAGAAACAGGTAAACCCGCATTTGTTTTAGCACGTCCACCTGGACACCATGCTGAACGCGAGACTGGAATGGGATTTTGCGTATTTTCTAACGCAGCAATTGCAGCAGCTTACGCTCTTGAGAAACCAGGTATTAATCGTGTTGCAATTCTTGACTGGGATGTTCATCACGGTAATGGGACTCAAGCAATAGTCGAAACGAACCCAAACATAGTTTATTGTTCGCTACATCAATACCCGTGTTATCCCGGAACAGGAAGACATACAGAACGTGGATTTCACAATAATGTACTGAATTTACCTTTTCCGCCTGGTAGCGATATTAGCCTTTATAAGCCCGCATTTGAAAAAATGGTAGTTCCATTTTTATCTAATTTTGAGCCAGATTTACTCATTGTTAGTGCTGGGTATGACGCTAACGCTGATGACCCATTGGCAAATATTAACCTTCAACCACAAGACTACGGAGTGTTTACTGATTACTGTTTACAAATAACTCCTAAAATTTTGTTTGGTTTAGAGGGGGGTTACGATTTGTATACGCTTTCCCAGTCTGTAGTCGCAACAATTGAGAAGTGCTTGTAATAAATAGCGATTACTGTCATGAATTTTTAAATCTTGTGGGGTGGAGAGAACTTGCCAGGAGATTATTCTTCTGGCAAAGTTCGGAGAGAACTTGCCCGCCCTGAAAATGAGACGGGCAGGGATGCCCGTTCCACAAGATGGTTAAGAATCATTTGCCAGTTTAACCAATTAGTTTTTGCCAGCTAGCAGGCCCAATTATTCCATCAGCAAATAAACCATTTTGCCTTTGGAATCTTTTTACTGCTTCTTCAGTTCCAGGTCCATATACTCCATCTATCTGAACATTCATACGGTGCTGCAAGTAACGAATGACAGGCCCTCCAGCGTGGTTGAGGCGAATTATTCGCTTTGCTAAAATTTGATTAATAGTTTTCCAGCTTGTTTCACTTGCAACACCAGTAACTTGAAGTCCCACGATGCGTTGAAATTTTTCGAGTGCAAATTTCGTTTGAACATCAATGGTACCGTCTTCGATTAATACTTTTCCGTTTTGGTCGGTGATTTTGAGTCGGTTCAAAGCGCGTTGTAATCGTAACACCGATACATCAATATTGTCTTCTTCGTCGGGTAAGGCATTGACATTTTCAGAAGGCAGTCGCCCAGTTAAACCTTTTACGATAGCATTGGCTAATGCTTCCGGATTATACAAAGCCATATCTTTTTTTGAATCTATAAAACAGCCTTCTACCAGTATTCGAGTCATGTTTGTGTTTCTTAACACAAATAAATGCGAGCCATTTTTAACACCACGATTAAAAAAACCTATTTTTACTATTTCGTCTAATACTGATTTCGCAACTTTTCTACTTTGTTCTCCAACAGCAAACACTTCTGTTCCGTTTGCTTGCTGGTTAAAGGCATTAAAATGAATCGATACAAATGTTTCAACTCTTGCGGAATTGGCTCTATCACATCTTTGTGAGAGTGATTCTCTGACTGTACCGGCTCTTTGCGGTCTGCATTCGATTACTTCATGTCCCAATGCTCTTAACTTGGATATTACCCGATTCCCTACATCTATAGTTAGATTATCCTCAAATTTGATACCACGGGCGCCTGTGTCAGGGGGACAATTATGACCGATATCAATTCCGAATTTCATGAAAAATACCTCAATCAGCGATAATGTTGTTTTTGTCAGTTGAAGTTGAATATAGGTAGTTAATTACACTTTCGCTAAAAAATAATGTATACTTCTTAGTTTCCAAACCCCAATATACATCAATAATCATCTTATATATAAGTGCTTTATGTCACATCACATTCTATGTACATATGATAAAATATACTATGATAAACATTTATTATGAGAAATAAAAATTGAACGGTTAGCACAGATAATAGCTACAATTACGATGTGTTATTTTAACAAAGTTATTAGAAATAATACTGAGAGAAATTCATTGATTTGCAGCAGTAAAAAATATGGTAAAAGCATCTAATTCCAAATTTAAAGACCCCAAAACACCTCCAGATGTTGAGATACGGTTTGAAGCGCGTAAACCAATTACAGATTCAACCCTTGGAATACCTGTAAATATAACTAAAGTAGGGAATCCACAGCATCGATTAGTGACAATTGGAGATTCATTAACACATGGGTTTCAAAGTGGGGCAATTTTTAATACAAATCAGTCATATCCAGTAATCATCGCAAAAGAAATGGGGTGGTCAGATATGAGATACCCTGTTTATTCTGGGCCAGAAGGTGGATTACCGTTGAACTTGGAATATTTATCTCGTGATTTAAAGAAAAGATTTGGGGATAAGGTCAACTGGTTGAATGGTTTACCAGCAATATTGTCAATTCGTCAATATCTTGATGCAATTGAAGAATATTGGGAACGCGGTAAAGGTACTGTGTATAACAGTCAGGGCAAAATAAATCATAACTTAGCTGTATATGGATGGGATTTGCGAAATACATTATCCCGAAATGCAGATATTTGTTTAGATATTTTGGCTAAAAATAAGCCTAAAAATGACTTTCTACGTCAAGTTGTTGAATATCATAACGAACGTTCTGCAATAGTTGTATTGAATAGTGCGCGTGATAGTAATGGTAAAGCACTAACACCCATACAAGCAGCAACGGTACTTGGACAAGAAGGTAATACCGAGGAAGGAATTGAAACTTTAATCGTGATGATTGGTTCTAATAATGCGCTTGGTTCAATTTTAACGTTTAATGTTTCGTGGAGCGATGAAGGTTATGATGATATGAGTGTCAACGATAAATATACAGTTTGGCGCCCAACTCACTTCAAAGCTGAATTAGATTTATTAGTGACAGAAATTAAAAAAATTAAAGCTAGACACGTTATTGTCGCGACAGTACCTCACATTACAATAGTACCATTTGCGCGCGGAGTCGGCGGAAAAGCTCGTAATAAGTCGCGGTATTTTCCTTACTACACATTACCCTGGATTCAGGACAAAGATTTTAACCCCGATAAACATCCACATCTCACAGAAAACGAAGCACGTGCAATTGATTGTGCTATTGACCAATATAACGATGCCATTACAGAAGTTGTACGACAAGCGCGCTTAGAAGGTAGAGATTGGTATCTAATGGAACTTTGCGGATTACTAGACCGTTTAGCATCACGTCGTTATATAGAAGACCCACTAGCGCGTCCTGACTGGTGGGATGAAGTAGGAGGAGAGTATCAATTACCACCTGAGCTAGAGGTAATTTCACCACCTTTAAATTCATGTTTGTTTCGTACAGAACCAGGTAAAGGTCGTACTGATGGGGGTTTATTTTCACTGGATGGAATTCACCCAACAACAGTAGGATACGGAATTATGGCACAGGAAATCATCAAAATTATGCAGTCTTCAGGGGTGAAGTTTTATAAAGAAGACGGTAGTCTTAGAGAGGGAGAGATAAAAGTAGATTGGAAGCGTTTGGTTGCACAAGATAGTTTAATTTCTCAAACCCCACCAAATATAGATAGTATTTTGGATTTCGTTGGTGGTATCGACAAATATTTAAATTTGTTTAGCGGAATGCTAAGAAGAAATTACTAAAATAAGAGTAAGAACCAAGCAATACACAAAAACCAATGTTAGGCAAATTTCAACAAAGTCAACTACGTATCGAAGTCGAGGCGCCTTTTTCTACTATACGCGACAGTTTACTGCGTCCTGGAAACCTTGGGAAATGGCTTCCATCTGGTAATTTTACCAACTCAATGCCAGAAGAGTTGCGTCCTGGATTAGAGTTTACGCGCGTTCTTGGGCCAATTTCGATTCACCACCAAGTCGATGTCGTTAATTCCGACAGCTTACGTTTATTACTAAGTCAAGGAATTGACGGTTTTCACGAATGGTACTGGGGTGACGGTTGGGTACAGTCGCGTATAGAAGGAGTGACTGTTTTACCTTTGTCATTGGGACAAACACTTTCGTTATTAAGCTTGAGACAATTTTTAGCAAGTCAGAAAAAATCTGCTTAGTAGTTTAGCCTGAGTTTATCTTCAGGCGCCTGAAAAAGCATGAAGTTTTTGATTGACACGTGACCTATCATCTGCCGTAATTTTTAAAAGCCTGATATTAGAGTTTTCATTTTCAAATCATAAACTTGGCTGAGTGCGTTGATTATGTCGCGTTTATCGCTTTCTAGGTTGAGCTTATCTACAGCTTGATTTAAAGTACTTCCACTGCGTATCAACTTTACTAAGCTCTTTTGTTCTGATTGATTCAATATTTTAGCTATTTCACGGTTACGTCCTTGATTTACTGCTTGAATCATTTGACGCTGACGGGGAGTAAGGTCGAGTTCGATTAAATTCGATTTTGTGGTATTAGTGACAACTATATTTTTGTTAATTTGTGGTGGTAGTGCATTTGCTATCCCTGGCGCCATAAATACCGTGGCGAATATCAGCACTACCAGTAAAAGTTGTCGAGCTAAGTAACTCATCAGACTCCCGTTCCTTCCAAAAAGTATCCACTCTTGTATAATTTACCAGCAAATGGGAACCAGGAACAGAGAATAAAGCATTAGTAATGAAACGAAATAATTGGATACTTTTGCGACAATACCTTTGACTTGGTTGTAAGTATGGAAGTTAGTTAACTTGATAAGGTTAACGAGTGACGATGTATGATAGCTTTTGTCTTTAATGCGCTCAATTGCATAATTGCCTGAATTGTGTCCCATTGGTCGTGGTCGATGTCTAATGTGTTGATAGCGTATTCGAGGTCATGACCAGAACGAAGGAAATGTTCGAGTTGGCGCCGTTGTGACTCGTTTAGTACAGAAGCAATTTCACGATTACGACGCTGACGTACTGCTTGTAACTCTTGGTTTTCCTGTGGGGTAAGGTTTGTGTCTGTTGCTACATTGAATTGACTTGGCAAGCCTGAAGCAATGTCCGGCGCCATCAAAACAAAAATGATAATTAGTGCCAAAATAGACAGCAATTTTTTCAGGTTAACAGCTATAGCCATATTACTTTCGTTGATATTAGGTGTGGAATAGGGAATTCCCAACTAAGAATAGTCATTTCGGTTGGTTTAATATGTTCTTTCAATGACTTACCAAGGATATCGATAATTAAAAAAAATATATCAGTCACATTAGAATTACAATCTTTTATATTTCCGGACTCAGGGTTATCATCGAAAAAACCAACGAAGGTAACGACTATGAGCGAGCAAGTTCTGGAAAAAGATTTAGTTAGCGCTGTTGGACACGATATACAAGATACAATCGATACCCCTATTGATTTAGAAGCTACATTTCGCGAATCCCATGTGCAAGAAATCTTAGACCGACTTGACCAAGAGTTAGTCGGGTTGCAAGCTGTCAAAAACAAAATTAAAGAAATGGCTGCTTTGTTGTTGGTTGACCGCGTTCGTAAAAGTTTAGGTTTAACCGCAGGCGCCCCAACTTTACATATGACATTTTTGGGGAATCCGGGTATGGGTAAAACCACAGTCGCAATGCGGATGGCAGAAATTTTGCATCGTCTTGGCTATATCCGTAAAGAAAATGTCATGTTGGTGACGCGCGATGATTTAGTCGGACAGGGAATTGGACAAACTGCTCCGAAAACACGCGAAGTTTTGAACAGTGCAATGGGTGGAGTACTACTGGTTGATGAAGCATATACCTTGTATCGTCCTGAAAATCCTGGAGATTTCGGTTTGGAGGCAATCGAAATTTTAATGCAGGTAATGGAAAATCAACGAGATGATTTAGTTGTAATTCTCGCTGGTTACAAGCAGCAAATGGAGCATTTCTTCCATAGTAATCCTGGGATGAATTCGCGTATTGGTTTACACATTGAATTTAATGATTATTCAGTAGATAATTTGATGGTAATTGCCCAGTCAATATTAGTTTCGCAGCATTACCACTTTAGTCAGGATGCTGAGAAAGCTTTTCGTGAGTATTTAATTAGACGTAAAGCAATGCCACATTTTGCCAACGCGCGTAGTGTACGCAATGCGATTGATAGAGCGCGTTTGCGTCAAGCTAATCGTTTACTAAATATCCGCGATAGACAGGTGACAAGAGATGATTTGATGACTATCGAAGCTGCTGATATTTTGGCAAGTCGTGTGTTTAGAGATGGTGTACCTGATTGTGAGACTGAAAGTTAAATAGTTAATCTCCACAATCCTCACTTAATAAGGTTACGGTATACACACATTTTAATATCTTCACCAATTTTCGTAGAGACGCGATTAAATCGTGTCTCTACATTTGTATACAACGACTGCCATAATGTTACAATGCGAAACCATACTACAACCAGAGGCTGAGGTTATAGGAAATAGTTATCCGGCGCCTGAAATTCTGTATTTTTTAGATACGTTTTAACTATGAAGACAAAAATTACTATTTATTGGAATAAGCTGGCAAGTATCCAAGAATTAGAAGAGTTTTTTGAAGAAGATTTCCAACGATTTAAAAAGCTCATAGAAGAACGCATTGAAGAGGTTGAAAAATTTTCTGATGAAGCTCTAGATAAGCTTGCTAAATTGCGGGTGTTAGAAGTAACCAACGGTTGCACTCAATGGGCATTTCGTCGCGGCGATAAAGAATGCTTATCTATAGAACAGTCCCGTGAATGTTCAAACCTAGTTATGGGTTTTATAAAACGGACAGAATTGTATTTTCCCAGTGAGGGTCAAATTGAATTTAACGACGAAGAAAAAGCATTTATTCGAGCAGGGCGGTTACTTTACAACGATGGATTTAAAAACAATGTTAAGGAGTCAGAGCGTGAATTTTATGCAGCATCAGCAGCCCAATTTATTGTTTATGGACATGAACGGGTGCAGCGTGTATTGGCACTCGTTAAGCAAGATTATGAAACTCTTTTTTCGCCTTACTATATTGAACGGGGACGAAAATATATTGCCCGCTATTTAGAAGGATTTGAATAGTCTTTTTCTAGCTTTTATTTTGTAACCGTAAGCATTCAACGGTGTAAAAAATAGCAGTTACTGTTAATAAAATCAGTGACAAATTTGGTAATTCCTTGATAGAGTTACCTTTTGACCATAATAGTCCACCGGAAATTAAAAAGGCTAATATTAGTAAAATATATTGTTGTTGGAATAACTGGGGACGAACTATTGAAATTAAAGATAGTAAAATAGCTGTGATAATTAGTACAGTAACTAGCATTTTATTTTAATTTTAATCTTAATAATATAGAGTTACTTGCTGAAAATATAGCTGCTGCTGAAAGTAAATATTCTACGGTTTGAATTTCTTGAGTTGTATATTTATCTTGAAATACAAATAAAATACCGCATAAGCTGAAAACTACTGCGAATACTGCATCATAATCGCGCGCGAGTCGTGAGTAAATAGAACGTAATAAAAATAAACCGACTCCGGCGGCAATTAATACTACACCTAGTAAAATAACTAGCGTATCAGCAGCGTCTTTAAATAAAAATACTACTACGGCGCCTGCAAATGGTACATATCTAACTGTTGATAAAGTTGGAGCTAACCAACTTGGAGGTTTTGATGTGCGTTGAATATCCTCCATATTAGTACCAACTGATATTTGTTGAACTGTTGCTCCTGGTACCCTAGGATTATTATTTGGAATTACTGGTTGCGTTGGCGCCACTGGTACAGTTAACTGTTCTATATCTCGTAAAACTTCGTTTGCTGTTTGGTAGCGTGTTGTAAAGTGATAACGCACCATCTTTTCTAATATTGCTTGTAATCGGGGTGATATCTGAACTTTATCTTGCCAAATTACTTCGCCAGTTTCAGGATTTTCAGTAAGTTGAGTAGGGAGTAACCCTGTTAATGCTTGAATTGCTACTATACCAATTGCGTAAATATCACTATTTTGTCTTGGTCTACCTTGCGCTTGTTCGGCACTCATATAACCTGGAGTGCCAATTGCTACCGTAGCTGGCATTTGACTGTTAACAGCTACTTGAGTACGCATTTGTTTTACGGCGCCAAAGTCAATTAATACTAACTTTGCATCGGCATCACGTTTAATTAAATTATCGGGTTTAATATCTCGATGAATTACTCCAAAACTATGTACGAAGTCAAGTACTTGCAAAATATCTCGCAGCATTTGAATGACTTGAGTTTCGCTCCAAGGTTCATTCGGACGTATGTAATGACTTAATGGGCGCCCAACTATTAATTCTTGTACTAAAAAAAACTGTTGTTCTTCCTCAAAGTATGCTAGGAGACGGGGTATTTGGTCGTGATTGCCTAATTGCTCTAAAATTTCGGCTTCACTATTAAATAAACGCCGCGCTATTTGCAAATACTGCGTGTCCGAACTAGCGGGTTTAAGCAGCTTGAGGACGCACTTCGGGTTACCTGGGCGCCGAGTATCTTGGGAAATGTAAGTTTCACCAAACCCTCCGGAACTCAGGATTTGCACGACTTGGTAACGTCCATCTAATAGCTTTCCTAACATATAAAGTACTGCTTACTCTACGACTTCGTTAACAGGGAACCTGTCTATTAACTGTACGGCACGACGGGCATTACTATATAACGCTTGAGATAAGTATGGCACATGAGGAATTTGTGAGAGTAAATCAAGCGTTCGGCGCAAAATTCTGACTACATCACCTTCATCCAAAGTTGTGTTTTCGCACAATGAAACCCATTCGGCGCCTAGTGCCCATTGTTCAACTAAAGCAATAATATTGATATAGCGGTTTTCTAGACCAACAGGTAAAGCAACACCATGACGATACTGTACTTTGAGCAGCGAACGCCGGATATTTCGTAACCGCGACCAAGCATCATCAATTTCTTGTGAGAGGTCGTAACGCACAAAGCTATCGGGACGAGGGGTTTCTGTTACTAATGCAGCAACTGTTGCCGCTAAAAAGTGAGGGTCGAGGTTGTCGAGTTCCCCACTATGAAGTGCTAAACCTAGCCATAATTCGTTTTCACCGCGAATTGCTGCTGCTATTTGACCAAGCTGAGTTGGAACCAAATTGTCAAGACATTGGAAATGCTGCAAAATATCAATTAAATTGACAAACTCTTCCCAGTGTCGCTGCGATTGCTGTTCGACTGCTGCTTCCAACTCTTCAAGTTCTGTAGCTATTTCTGTTAAACGGTTTTTGCGTTTAAATATAGCAGAAACGTTACCCGACTGATGCAGAGGATGTGCTTCGATTTGCGCTTGAACTGCTGCAACACGAGCAAGCTGTTCTCTAACTTCTGGTGCTATATGTAAAGACGGGTCTGGTTCTGGTATTTGCGAAGTTAAAACTACTGTATTACCATCTCCTCGCCAGGTTTGTCCAGGTTTAATTGCTAATTCAGGGGGTGGAATTAAATCGGGTGGAATATCAATACGTGGCAGTTCGCCATATAAATCAACGACATCTCCCGTTGTTGCTACATACCAACGATTATCGCGTCCTAAACAAACTAAATAAGGCGACCCTCCAGACGCACCTGCTGATTTAGCTACAATTGTTGCGATAACTGGCGTCGAAACAACTATATTTTTACCTTTTAAACTAACTAAGGTACCCGACATAGCAAAACCAAGCATCATTCCGATTTCTTCTTGCCGGGTTATAACTGCTTGTTCTTGTAAGGTTTTCAATAGTTGCTTTTCAGCTTTCAACCGTTGCCGTAATTTTTCATATACAGCAATTTCGTTTTCACCAACAGCATCGATTTGCGCTTGAGTTTCTTCGAGTTGGCGCCGTAATTCGTCGATATACTCGTACTGGGGTCGCAAATGCAGGTTCGCTAAATATTGCCCAAAGCTTCGCTCAATGAGTTCTTTGGCTTGGTCAAGGGTATGAGTCTGTAACAAGTTTAGAACCATGCCATAGCTAGGAGAAAACTGGCTAACTAATGGGTCGGGTTCTGATGTTCCTAAATATGCTGCTTCTTTGGCGCCTTCAAATGGTGTTTGTAATGTTACCACGTGACCTTGCTCATCCATGCCTCGGCGCCCAGCACGTCCTGCCATTTGCAGAAACTCAGAAGCATTCAACAAACGATGTCCAGTATCAGTACGTTTTGAAAGGCTGGAAATTACTGTTGTACGTGCTGGCATATTTATACCAGCAGCTAAAGTTTCTGTAGCAAAGACAACTTTGATTAAACCTTGCTGAAAAAGCTCTTCAACTAATACCTTCCATGCTGGAAGAATACCCGCATGGTGCGCTGCGATACCTCGGTAAAGTGGAGCAATTTGTCCAGAACGACCAGCATCGGGGTTACGGTTTAAAAAGTCGTCGATTTGTACTCGCAGTTGATATGCTTCATCTGGGTTAACAAGCCAAATATCTCCAACTTCTGCGACAGCTTTATCACAACCTCGACGGCTGAAAATAAAATATATTGCTGGCAACATGTCGCGAGAAGAAAGTTGACTGAGAGTAAAAGCAATACTTGGCGCCTCGGGTCTACCGTTTCTACCCTTGTCACCGTCGCTTCTACGCTTTTTCTTTTGCATCAACCTAGGATTTATTTTATTTCCGCTGTCGTTAAGAAGCGGAAATAAACCTTTTGTATTGCCGAAATGAAATTGTAGAGGAACGGGACGGAAATCAGAGTAAATTAAGTCAGTAGGCCCGTGAACTTGATTTAGCCAATCGGTAAGCTGGTCGCTATTGGCTACAGTTGCCGACAAAGCAACTAACTGAACTTCTCTAGGACAATAAATAATCGATTCTTCCCATACTGTGCCCCTTTGGCGGTCGTTCATGTAGTGGCACTCGTCGAGTACTACCGCATCTACGTCTACCAATGAAATACCAACTTGCCCAATAGGGGTTCCATACAGCATGTTGCGGAAAATTTCTGTGGTCATCACCAAAATAGGCGCCTCACGGTTTATTGAGGCATCACCTGTTAAAAGCCCTACTTGGTCGTAACCAAATTTCTCACGAAAATCACGTAGTTTCTGATTTGATAGCGCTTTAAGAGGTGTAGTATAAAATACTCGTTTACCTCGTGCGAGCGCCCGATAAATAGCATACTCTCCAATTAGGGTTTTGCCAGACCCTGTAGGAGCGCAGACAACGACAGAACTTCCAGCATTGAGGGAAGCGACGGCATCAAGCTGGAACGTGTCTAGTTCAAAAGGAAATATGACTCTTGGGTCAACTTCTGGGGAAGGCGCAGTATAATTCACGTATGAAAATAATAACCAAATTTATATATAGAATTTCAGCAAATCACCGTAAGAGGCAATACACACCAACCTAGCCGCAACAGTTCCACCTTTTGACGGATGACTTTTGTATTTTTTCATATACAGACTGTAATTATATCTAATTATTCATTTATCTGCTATTAAATCATTAAAGCAAGACATAAATTTTAACGCAAATAGCAAATGATTCATAGGGCACCGAGGTTTTATTAATGAATCAACCACTCACGGGTAAAGAAGTTCGGCAACTTTGTCGAGAAGGGAAACTAACGGCGCCTACTCCAGGTTTAGCTTCGGGATACACTCAAGCTAATTTAGTTATTTTGCCAGCTTCGGTAGCATTTGACTTTTTGTTATTTTGCCAGCGTAACCCAAAACCCTGTCCATTATTGGATGTTACCGAAGTTGGCGACCCCGAAGCGCGATATGTGGCGCCAAATTCTGATTTACGATGTGATTTACCACGCTACCGAGTTTGGCGCCACGGTGAAATGGTCGAAGAAGTTACTGACATTAAGCATTTATGGCGTGATGATTTTGTCGGGTTTTTGATTGGCTGTTCGTTTTCGTTTGAAGCAGCAATGTTAAGTGCCAATATTCCTGTGCGTCATATTCAAGAAGCTAAAAATGTACCGATGTATAAAACAAATATTGCTTGTACACGTGCGGGAATATTTTCTGGTAACTTAGTTGTTTCAATGCGTCCTTTATCACCAGCAGACGCAATTAAAAGTGTTCAAATCACTAGCCGTTTTCCTTTATCGCATGGGGCGCCCATATATTGGGGAGATGCAGCAAAAATTGGTATAAATGATATTGACAAACCTGACTTTGGTGATGCAGTTACAATTTATGATGGTGAGGCGCCTGTATTTTGGGCATGTGGCGTCACTCCTCAAGTTGCGCTGCTACAAGCTAAACCTGAAATAGCTATTACCCATGCACCCGGACATATGTTTATCACCGATATGAAAGAATGAAAAAACCTCATCGTAATAAGGACTTCAGTCCTTAATCTTTAAGAACTAAAGTTCTTACAACGAACAAATTAAAACTAAAAATGCCAACTCCAAAAGCACACACGCAAGAAATTCTAGAAAAAATTGCCCAATTACAAGCTATCTGCTCGCAAGATATAGGTAGAGGTATACAAGCGCTTGTAAATGTGACGCAAGGAGAACTTTTAGGCGCCGCTAGTTCTATAGTTAATCATTCCTCACCACATGTCGCAATAATCACTGGCTTTTTCTTACCTCATACAAACCCACCTGTAGCTGAAACTGATGGTTTAATAGGCAGTGTACAGTTGGCTGCTAGTCTAATACGTAATTGTGTAAAAGTAAGAATAGTTACAGATTCATATTGTTTTCCTGCTGTGAAAAGTGCTGCAATAGCTGCTGGTGTGCCGAGCAGTGTTGAATTTGATATTGTGCCAGTAGTACCAAGTACGCATGATGAAGTGATAACTCCAATATTGGACACTTGGAAATGTTTGGCAACTCCAATAACGCACGTTATTTCGATTGAGCGTCCGGGTCCTGGTTATGATGGAATTATTCGTAATATGCGCGGGCAAGATATTACTGCTCACACGGCACCGTTACACCTATTATTTAATTTACCAAACGTGACTTATATTGGTATTGGTGATGGTGGTAATGAATTAGGAATGGGTAAGATTCCCAGAGAAGTTATTTCTAATAGTATTCGATATGGTGAGAGAATTGCTTGTGTGGTAGCTTGCGATTATTTACTTGTTTGTGGTGTTTCTAATTGGGGTGCTTCGGCTTTGTTGTGCGCTTGTGCTTTATTAAAACCAGAGTGGAAAAGTATTATTAAAGAACAATTACAACCAGAGGTTGAATTTAAGATTTTACAAACAGTGGTTAGTAAAAATTTGGCAGCAGATGGAGTTACAGGTGAAGCAGCTTTGACGGTAGATAATTTACCTTGGGAGTTTCATGCTGAAGTTTTGAAAAAAATTAATGAATTTATTTTGTAGGATAGCTAACTGCCTGTGTTCCTGGAATGGGCGGGCAAGGATGCCCGCTCCACAAGACAAAATTTATTTATTTGTTTAGATTTTCAAATTCTGCTAGATACTTTGTGGCTTCTTGGCATAGTAAATCATGATATTCACCGTTACTGGCAAGCATTCCACCCCATTTATTAATATCTTCTGTGTTATATAGTAATATAGAAGTGTCGTATTGAGTATATTTACCGCCTGCTTCGGATAATATCAATTCTGGCGCCGCAATATCCCAGTCTTTAGGCGCCGACTTTCCGGAAAGCGAAATATAAACATCGGCTTGTTGTTCAACAATAGAGGCAATTTTACAACCGATACTACCAACGTTTTTATGCGTTTGACAGGGTAATTTAGCTAAAATATAATCCAATGGTTTGCTACGATGCGAACGACTAACTAAAACTGTTAAATTTTCAATTGGTTTTTGTGTTGAGACTTGTAGACGTTGAATATTACCATTGCGTGTTTCAACAAAGGCGCCATTACCTTTGATTGCATAATATATTTTACCAGTTTCGGGTACGGCAACTAATGCTAGTACAGGACGGTTTTGTTTGACTAAAGCTATATGAATAGCATATTCTCCGGTTTTATCAATAAAATCGCGCGTTCCATCTAAAGGGTCAATTATCCATACAAGTTCTTTATTTACTTGCTCACCTTGATAAGTTTCTTCACTGATATAACCAAAATCTTCTAAACCTAGTTTGGCTTGTAGGTTTTCGATTAGATAATTACTTACTGCAATATCTGCTGCTGTTACGGGGTCATCTGTCGAGCTATCTTTATATTGTATATCCAAATCTTGGCGCCTATTTCCATGATAATAGTCGCGCAAAATATCGGCGGCACTCCAAGTGATAGGACGGGCAATTTCTAAAATTTCTTGTAGATTTTTCATTTATGTAAATATCCTCATTTTAACCAACGACGTGTGCCAAAAGATTGACACGAACGAGCAGCAACTTTTGCACTATAATTAAGAGCTTCAGCAAAACTATGCTGAAGGATATAGTAACAAAAAGCACCGTGAAAAATATCTCCCGCTCCTAGAGTATCAGTTGGTTGAATACTTGGAACATTTATCGTCAAAACTTCTTGTTCGCTCTTATAGGTAATTGGCTGTTCACCATGTGTAATAGCAATATTAGGTATTCCCATTTGCTCTAAGTAAGCAAAAGTATCTTGCTCTGTGGGACAATTAGGGGGATGAAAGTTTGAGGAGCAGATGGCGAAGTCAACGAAGGGTAAGATTTTCTCGAAGCCAGGTTTCCAACTTCCACCGTCGATGACCACAGGGATATTTTTGGCTTTGGCAAGTTGGGCAATATGGTAGCCTACTTCCATTTGATGTCCATCGATAAGAATTATATCTATATGTTCGAGAATATTTTTTGAGATTACTTCAGAACTAGCCTGAGTTTTAACGGCATTTATAGATATTACTGCTCTTTCACCCGTACTTTGGGTGACAATAATTGATGATACTGGGGGAGCATTTTGCAGCGATGCTTCTAAGTCGGTGATGGTAACTTTGTATTTTTCTAAGTCGGTACGAATTAACTGCGTCATCGGATGCGTACCAAGTACACCTAGTAATTCTGCTTTACCTCCAAGATGGCTAAATGTAACTGCCGCATTTGTCGCTGGACCACCTGCTGCTACCGTATAATCTGAAGCTACTAGTTTTTGATTGTTTTGCGGTGGTGATTGTGCAAGGTAAATTAAGTCTAGAGTGATTAAACCAACGAATAATCCGTAATATTGGTTATTGTCCATTACCTAATTCCTTATTTTCTAATCCTTAATTCATGACATCAGGAACACTTTACGTTGTTGGTACACCGATTGGTAATCTTGAAGATATGACTTTTCGCGCGGTACAAACTTTACAAAATGCTGATTTAATCGCAGCGGAAGATACACGTCATACAGGCAAGTTACTCCAGCATTTCCAAATCAATACTCCACAAGTTAGTTACCATGAGCATAATCGCAGTACTCGAATTCCCGAATTATTACAAAAGCTAATTGAGGGTAGTACTATTGCGTTGGTTAGTGATGCGGGGATGCCAGGTATTTCTGACCCTGGATATGAATTAGTTAAAGCTTGTATTGATTCTGATATAAAAGTAGTCCCAATTCCAGGCGCCAGTGCGGTAATTACAGCTTTGAGTGCAGGTGGTTTACCTACAGATAAATTTGTATTCGAGGGATTTTTACCACCGAAAACGAATCAAAGGCGCCAACGCTTGGAATTTCTTGTTAAAGAATCTCGAACTATTATTTTCTATGAATCGCCACATCGTTTACGTGCGAGTTTACAAGACTTAGCAGAAGTAATGGGAAAAGGGCGCCGAATAGTTCTCGCACGGGAGTTGACTAAATATTATGAGGAATTTTGGCGTGGAACAGTTGAAGAAGCTTGTCGTCACTACAACTCACGCGAACCACAAGGAGAATATACCATCCTGGTAGGAGGTGCGACGAATGAAACCCAGCTTTCTGAAAGTCAAATTAAGGCAGAACTAGAAAAAATGATAAGTCAAGGAATCGCACGCTCGCAAGCAAGTCGCGAAATCGCACTTTTAACTTCGCTCCCTCGTCGCTATATATACCAATTAGCCTTAGAAATAGAACATTAGATCAATCATAGTAACTTTCAATAGCACAAATTATAAAGAAAATATTAAATGTTACGGAAAATTATTATTTTGATGCCAGTCTAATAACAATAACAATTTTATACAGGCTAGTGTCAACCGCTTAGACGATTCTGGCTGTATACCCTATAAATAAGTTCTGTGGGACATTTGTCCTATAGCGTCAGTCTTTTATAAAAGAGTTTGGCGCTAATTTTTAGGGAAGACAGGAGTTATCAGTGGTGCAAGCTGTCCAAAATATGTTCATTCTTCGTTAATCATTCAGAGTTTAAGAGTTGATGAGTGTCATTCAAGTAGTTTCCCAGTACCTTGCGTACAAATTTCCTTGGTGGGGAGTTTGTCATTTAAAATTTGACCTTATACAAAAAAACATTTCTATTCACTGCCTAACTCCTGAATGTCGAGCAGCAATACTTAGAGATGCTGAAGGACTAGCTTACTTAGACATAGGTATCGAAAAGTTTGTAATTGTTTATCCGGGGTATAGCGATATTACTATTCCGCACATACCACGTAAAACTGCTTAGTCAGATAAAAGGGGTTTTCCCCTTTTTTCTTTCGGCAAAATTATAAATGATCTAACGGATTAACCCCATCTATCGCGAGAGAGTTTTGAAATGCGATAGAAAATTAGTAGACTTGTCTCGTCGATCCGAAAACGAGAGAAACTAATGAGTGGCAATTTAGCATCAAGACTTTATCCTACCCGCATCGATATTCCAACAGATGCTCGTAAACAGATAGTAGTATTACTCAATCAGACTCTAGCAGCTACATCCGATTTAAAGAGTCAAGTAAAGCAAGCACATTGGAACGTAAAAGGAAGTGACTTCTACCAGCTACACGAATTGTTCGATGAAATTGCTGGCGAAATTGAAGAATATGTTGATATGTTTGCCGAGCGTATTACCGCTTTAGGTGGTTATGCAATGGGAACAGTTCGCATGGCTGCTGACAATTCAATTTTGCCAGAATATCCCACCGAAATTTTAACAGGCATGGAGCATGTAACATCTCTGGCAGAACGTTTTGGCCCCTACGCAAAACATTTACGTGAAGCTATTGACAAAACAGATGAACTAGGCGATGCTGACACAGCCGACTTGTACACTGAAGTTTCACGCACCATTGACAAGCGTTTGTGGTTCCTCGAAGCACACCTACAAGCTTCTAGCACTACCACTAACGGGGCGCCTGCAACTGCCAAAAATCTAGACACTGTTGGCGTTAACTAAATAGTTGAAAGTGCTGAGTGCTGAGTGCTGAGTTCCTAGGTCAATAGTTAGGAGTTAGGAGTTAGGAGTTAGGAGTTGTAATTAACAACTTAGCACTCAGCACTCAGCACTCATAACTTATTTAATAGTATCTTTTTAGTAAGTACGTTACTTTCGAGTGCGTACTTTTCTTTTTTTGTCAAGTTATTTAATATATAAATATACAAACAAGGGATTTGGTTAAATTTACCACAGAGACGCAGAGGCACAGAGAAGAGGTAAAAGAGTTTTATTTTTATTAGAGGGAATTATGTCTCAAACAGTAACACATTTAATTCATGATAGAAGCGCGCGTGGTACAACACAAATTGGTTGGTTAGATAGTCATCACACCTTTTCTTTTGGTAATTTCTACGACCCAAACCGAATGGGTTTCCGTAGTTTAAGAGTGATAAATGATGATCGCGTGGCGCCTGGTGCAGGGTTTGCAACTCACGGTCACAAAGACATGGAAATTCTTACTTATGTTTTAGAAGGAGCATTAGAACATAAAGACAGTTTAGGTACTGGTTCAGTAATACTTCCAGGAGAAGCACAAATTATGAGTGCAGGAACTGGAATTAGGCATAGCGAATATAATCATTCTAAAACTGAACCAGTTCACCTTTTGCAAATCTGGATTTTACCTAATCAACAAAACTTAGAACCCAGATACGAGCAAAAAGCATTTTCTGTTGAAGAACGTAGTGGTAAGCTGCGTTTGATAGGCGCCAAAGATGGACGTGATGGTGCAGTTAAAATTTACCAAGATGTTGATTTATATACATCGGTTTTAAATGCTGGTGATACTGTAAATTATCACGTCCAACCACACCGCTATGCTTGGCTACAAATTGCAAAAGGTGTAGTTAACCTCAATGGTGAAGAACTACGCGCAGGTGATGGAGTACAAATTAATGGCGCCGAACAGTTAGAAATTAACACTAATGTAGGTGGAGAAATTTTGTTGTTTGATTTAGGCTAAAGTAGGGTGGGCACTGCCCACCATACTATTACACAGGTTATTTCTAATTTATGTTTGCCGTCATAACACCAGAAAAAATTCAATTACCCCCTGGTACAGTAATGAGGTTTCCAGGCAGTTGGCAAGACTATCAAAAGTTATGTCAACAGTTAGCAGATAGACCTTCACCACGCATAAAATATCGACCAGGGGAAATTTTTTTGATGTCACCGTTGCCCAAACATGGACGCGATGTTCATATTATATCGATGGTTGTAATTGCTTTATTAGACAACTTAGAGCAAAATTATGAAGCATTTACGCCAATCACAATGGAAATTGCTGAAGTCAGTGGCGTAGAACCAGACTACTGCTTTTATATTGATAATTGGGCTGCTGTAGCAGGTAAAGACAGGATTAATTGGGGTGTTGACCCATCACCCGATTTAGCTATTGAGATAGATGTTACCAGCTTTACAGATGTTAATGACTATTTACCTTACAAAGTACCTGAAGTTTGGCTTTTCAAAAGAAATCAGCTATTTATTCATCAGTTAGAAGGTAAAGAATACATTCTCAAGCCGATTAGTAAGTATTTCCCAAATATAAATGTTTTAGATATTATTCATAATACTTTACAAAAAGCCCGCGAATCTAACGCCAGTATAGCGATTAGAGAACTAAGGCAAAATTTAGATAAAAAATAGATTCACCCTGAATAACAAAAATTGGAGTTTCTAAAAAGTGTTTTGATTATACTTGCTATATTTGACTGCAAAAAATATAGCAATAATTGGTAGATATCGGGACTGATAACTGGAGAAGTTGATGCAGTCCCTGATAACTGGAGAGTTTGAGTATAGATTCTGTTTACCTAGTTGGATTCACTTAAGTGAATTTACCAACCATGTTTAGATAATAAGCGTATAAAAATTAAAAAGGTGTAAACAAACAGTTATTTTGTATAAACTTATGTTGTTTTTTACGAGTATTTACGAGTATTTTGTCAATCATTTTTTGTCCTCCAATGCCTCATTTTTAACTAATGAGCAACGTAGTATATGACGGATTTTGATTTGGCACATTATATTTTCAGTAATTACCGTCAAGAGCAAAGATGACAGATTTTTTAGTGTCATATATATCTACCAAATTTTACTTAGATAAGCGAATAAGTACCACGTTAATGTTAGAAAAGCAGTAGAGACGTTACATGTAACGTCTCTACGGGGTTTTAAATATTACGTGTATTTCCCTAACCTAAAATCTTTAAAATTCTTTCTCTCTTGTGGGATGGATGTCCTCGCCCGTTCCACTAGCTCTTTTATTTAGAGGCACCTGATTGGCTTTTTTATTCAGAGGCGGGCAGGGATGCCCGCTCCACAAGAAAGAAAGAATGATTCTATTTCTTTCTATAAGGCAAAAAAAAACAGAGGCACTGTTACATGTCTCTGAGGTTTCCTATGCAATTAAACCATCCTCAAACGCCGTTTTTAGACGGGTTCAAGCTTTTGAATTCTGTTTTCTAATCCTGCTGCCATCAGCCCTATCATCTCTAGTATGGCTGTTCTGTCGCCTGCCTGACACTGCTCGAACAATGAGCGCACATCTACTAGTCCGGCATTGACTGCTGATACTTCGAGGGTGTTGGCTTTCGCGCGACTGTTATTATTCGCGCAAGCAGAGTATAAGATTAGACCTGCCATCGTGTACACATCCATCATTGGCTCATCACTACCATAATGATTTGTCACGTTGGGAAAATTTGATAACGGATGGATAAATTCGCTAAAAGTTAGTTGCATCATGCTTTTCGCCGATTTAATACCGTAAAGTTTACACACTATATGATTCCAGTCCTTGCTTGGACAAATGGCGCCATAACAAGTACGTCTATTTATATGGCAAAAAATAAAATGAGGTACTTAAGTTGACAGGTATTGCGTAAGTAAGTGGCAGCATATATACTAGATACATAGACAAAAAACCTCGGATTCCTTATTTCGGTTGTAAGCTAGCAGCCACGTGGGGAGCTAGCAGTTAGGGTGTCCTACCATTCTTTTTCTTCAGCCACTTATTACTCTACACTTTTATACTAACTCTTGTCATTTTTTTATGTCAATATGTCATTTAAAAATTTTGGCACAAAATGTCTTGATTTTTAGGTGTCATGAGAGAAAATAGAAACAAGCGTTGGATAAAACACTAGGAGGACAGTCGAAATCATGACTGACAGAAGACGTTCTGACGAATATAAGCAAGTCAGCGGTTATGTACCAAGCACTTTAGCACGGACTTTCAAGAGTATTTGCGCTCGTGAGGGTTTGTCGCAAAGTGATGTTCTTGAGGAAATTTTGTACGAGTGGGTAGCATCTAAGGGTGTATCGCATGACTTGGAGTCTTGCGCTCCAAGAACAGTGGCGGACTTAGTAAGGGTCAATATGCCCAAACTTAAGCGTTGTGGCATTAAAAATCTACAAGCAATAGCAAAAGGGGAAGTGCTACCAACACCAGGGGACTTTGCCATTATCACGTCGGCTCTCGCTCTCACAGAGGAAGAAAGAAAAATGATTTGGCAAGAAACGTATAAAGTTTCCGTGGAAAGCGGTTTATCTGGTGTAAAACTATATAAATATACTGGAGGTATAAAAGAAGGTGAGTGCGAGTATTCTTAAGATTCTGAATTTACCTGGTTGGGACTATAAAATCTCTTACGAAGGGGTTTCAATTGTTGCTCCTACTAAGCGAGATGCAACTCACCTAGCTCAAAGTTATGGAGAAGCTTTGAGCGAGACGGCGGCAAAGTTTAATGGTAAGGTTCGGATTGGCTGGAGACGCTGTAAGCATCCGATTGAGTTTTACTCGTGGATGTCTTCTGGCGCCGCTCCTACACCATCCGAAACTGCCGAACGTATTTTACGTACAGAAGGCGCCGTTTTTTGTAGCCAATTGGAAATGCCAGTTGGACTACTACGTCGGATGATTGTAGCTGCCGAGTGCGAGCGACCAATTAGCATTGTTAGACAAGATACCCGCAAGCAAATTATTGTGAATCAGCCGATGGCTGATATGTTACAAACTTCCCCTGAGATAGCCACCCAGCGAGTCATGACTCGCTTTTGGCTACCAGAGGATTTGGCGGAACTCGAAAGACGCCTGCATCAAGATAGGCAATTTACTTGGACTTATTCGGCTGGGTTAAATGAGCAAGCTTGGGCAGTTTTAACAACTCAATTTGAAGCTTTTGAAGTAGAGGGAGTTTGGTACAGGCAGGGTACTTGCTTGTCTACCCCTCAACTTGTGCCCATTCCATCAGGCGCCTTTGTAGCTTAAGGTTACTAAGGCGTTAAATTGCTTATCAAAATTATTATAATTTTGTCGAATTAACGACAAGTAAAATTTTATATCTGGGTAAATCTGCTTATTAACGTTGAATAATTAAAAACCCGGTCAATTAGAACCGGGTATTTCCATGCACTAAGAAACCCGGTTTCTATTGCCCAGCTTTTTCGACCATTGCCTTGAGTCGCATGTACGCTTGTTCAGGTGTAAGAGGTTCCGAGTCAGTTTCATTAGGAATATAATATTGTCGAGAGTCAGAGAAGTAACGGACTACAAAACTAGGTATTAAACCCAGCTTTAAAGCTTGTTTACCCAACTCATCTGCCACTTCGGCTAATGTATATTCATTATTAAATTTATACTGGGACATAGAATTGTCTCTTTTTAACTTTTTACTGCTTTTGACTAAGTAATTATCTGAAACATCCCAGTATAATTCAATCTATCTATAGTACATTTTTTACATGTTGTACTGAAACTTTTCAAGTATATCTACTAAGTTGACTTGGCATTGAAGTGGCAGTAAATCGACTAAAGGTAATTCGCGTCTGCCACCACCAATTTTGACGGAGATTGATTGTAGAACTTGGATAACTCGGTCTTCACTTATAGACTTTGACGTTAGTAGCGGATACATTTTTTCAGCCACCACTGTGTGAAGTTTTGCATTCGATAAGTATAGATGCCACTTAGCGATATCAATATATATATTTTCGCCAATTTCAGCAGCTAAGGCTTCGAGGAGTTCTGTGGTGTTTGTGTTTGCCATAAAAAATAAACCTCTGTAAGATATTTTATTCAGACTCCGAGCTATTTGCTCATTATGGCGCCCTTACCTAAATTGGCTCCACTACCTCAAGTTACAATTAAGAAGTGGCGCCAGTATTATTCGATTAGGTAGATTTTGGGGGTGTATCAGAATAATCTGCTAATACAGCAATATATATAAGATGTGCTAGCAATATACCGAACCAACTGAGAGTTACCCAAGGCAACCACTCCCAGGTTGTTTTAAGAAAGTTATGAAAGAACCACATTCCAGAATTGGTAGCAGCAAAGATTGCCACATGCACGGCAAAATTCATGCGGTCGTCCAATTTACGGTATTCAGGGTCTTGACGAGTGGGTATACGAGACCAACGCGGAGGCATAATATTTAGTTAAGAATCGATTTAATAGTATAGATTGTATCCTATTCTACGATTCAAAGCTGGTTTCTATGGCTTCAACTTAACAAAGTCGAAAATACGTCTCATCAGTCAAGTGGATGAGCTTTTTATTTACATAATTATGGATTGCTTAATCTTTTGATAGAGGTAGTTAATTTATTCGCTTGTAAATATATGAATGTTGCTTAAATTGAGAAACCCATTTATGGCTAAGATTAATCCAATTCAATTACAAAAGCATTTAAAAGGCATGGATTACCCAGCAAGCAAAGAAAAGTTGGTGAAACAAGCTCAAAAAAATGGCGCCGATGACAATGCAATCTCAGTTTTAGAACAGTTACCCGATAATGAATATACTAGTCCTACTGCGGTTAGCCAAGCTGTGAGTGGCATGAAATAAATTGTATAAAGCCACAATTTTTGAGATGTGTAATTAAAATAATGGTTGGTAAATTGAGAGGGGTTATAAAATAATAACCCTTCATTTCTTGTCTTTTCACCTTTATAACGATTAATTATTTTTATCGATATTAAGTATTGGAAACAATTAAATAATTTTACACTTATATTGCGTAGTCTCCTGATTTACCACCTGTTTTGCTTACTAAGTGAATAGACTCAATTTGAATCGATTTTTCTAATGCTTTTGCCATATCGTATAAAGTCAGTGCTGCAACGGATACTGCTGTTAAAGCTTCCATCTCTACCCCTGTTTCAGCTTTAGTTTTAACGGTCGCTCGAATTTCGTAACCTGGTAATTGCGGTTGGGGTATTATTTGAACTTCGACTTTCTGTATCGGAAGAGGATGGCACAGTGGTATTAAGTTCGCGGTTTGTTTCGCTGCCATTATTCCCGCAAGTCGCGCAGTTCCTAGTACATCACCTTTTGGTGTGTTACCCGCTTCAATAGCAGCAAACGTTTCGCTTAACATTCGTACTCGTCCAACTGCTACAGCAGTACGCACAGTAGACGCTTTAGAAGAAACATCTACCATCTGCGCTTGTCCTTTGTGATCAAGGTGACTGAGGTTGGTAGAAAAATTTTCGTTCATTGGCTTGTGTTTTTCGTAATGACTATGCTAATATTAATTCTTGTGAGCGCAAGGGCGTGTAGCTCAGTGGACTAGAGCACGTGGCTACGGACCACGGTGTCAGGGGTTCGAATCCCTTCCCGCCCGTATATATCAATCATGTAGAGACGCGACATGTCGCGTCTCTACATTTATGGGTTTAACGAATACACATCGCGACCTCTACCCAAAGCAAACAGCATAGAAGCGCGTAAGTTTTTACTTGACTGAGTAAAGAAAATCATAATGGCTATCACAGTCAGTACACCAACAAAACCAAACATGTTGCGATAACCAACTTGTTCCGCAACAGAACCTAATACTGGGCCTGCTATCGCAATACCAACATCAAACCCCGAAATACACAACGCAAAAATTCTTCCGCGTTCTTGGGGTAGTGAACGGTCTGCCATCATCGCTACTATCATTGGAATTAATGTACCACCCCCGGCGCCTTGAATTAAAGCTGCTAACAAAAAGTCAACTGCGGTGTTTGCTTGCCACAATAAAAACATTGCTATGCCATAGCAGGCAATACCTATAGTTATAAATAAACCTCGTCCGATGCGGTCGCTAGTTTTGCCTGTAAATAATCTAATACTAAAACTTGTTATTGCTGCTGCGGTGTAAAATAACCCTGCATTCAAATCCACTTGAGTAGATTTAAGAAACAAAGGTACAAAGGTACTGATTGTTCCAAATGCTAGTCCAACAAGCAGCATTACAATGGTTGGAACTCGGACTCTTGGACTTAGTAAAATTTGCCAGAATTTATATTTACCATTATTTGTTTCACCTGAGATAGCTGTTGCTAAAGGTGGAGTCACAACTTGTAATGTACAAAGCAATGAAAGTGAAGCTAGTGCAGTTGCAAGTAAAAATAAAGGTACATATCCAGCAGATTCTTGTAAATAACCACCTATTGCTGGACCTATTGCCATACCAATAGGGTTAACCAAACTCATATAACCTAGAATTTCACCCCGTACCTTACTAGGTGCAATATCTGTAACTAAGGCACTAAAGGCAGTTGCAAAGGCAGCAATGCTAATACCGTGAAACGCGCGCAGAAGCATTAACACAGGTACTGATGTTGCAATTGTATAACCAAGTGGCGCCAAAGCAGCAGCTAACACGCCAATAATTAGTACTATTTTACGTCCCCGTTCGTCAGCTAATTTTCCCAAATAGGGACGAAACAGCAATAAACCGATAGCAAAACTGCCCATCGTCACTCCAATTTGCTGCTTAGTTGCTCCAATATGCTGTATATACAACGGCAGTGTTGGCAACAGCGAAGCCATACTTGACCAGAATAATAAACCTGCTGCGAATAATACCAGCAGGTTACGGCGCAATTTTGAATCAGATGTGTGTAAAGCGTCCACGGTAGATGCGTTTGGAGGAATTAAGAATTAATCCCTTTATTGTTACATTACTTCACATCTTTTGTTACAACTTCCCTCACACGGTATATGGGTCGTCCTTGTGATTCGTGGTAGGTACGCATTAGTAGTTCTGCGAGTAACCCAAAGCAAAATAACTGTACACCTGTAACGAGAAGCAGTACAGCTAAAATTAATAATGGGCGATTTCCAATATCCTCGTTAAATACTAATTTGACAAAAGTTAAATAAATACTAATGGCGCCACCCGATACTATTGAACCAAGTCCTAATAGTCCAAACACGTGCATAGGACGGGTAAGAAACTTTTTCATAAAGGCTATAGTAAGTAAGTCCATCATGACTCTAAAAGTTCTTGACAGTCCATACTTACTGCTACCAAAACGCCGAGCATGATGTCTAACGGGCATTTCCGCAATACGGGCGCCTTCGATATACGCTAAAGCTGGTAAAAAACGATGCAATTCGCCATATAAATTCATATCCGCTACAAGTTCTGTGCGGTATGCTTTAAGCGAACAGCCATAATCATGAATTCGTACTCCAGTGATGTGACGAATTATCCAGTTAGCAATTTTGGAAGGCAGCAACCTTGTTAAAGCTTTATCTTGACGTTTTTGGCGCCAACCACTAACCATATCATAGCCTTCGTCAAGCTTTGCTAACAGTAACGGTATATCAGCTGGGTCATTTTGCAAATCGGCATCTAATGTTACAATCGATTTACCTAGTGCATGATTAAAACCAGCAGCCATCGCCGCAGTTTGCCCATAATTACGACGTAAAATTATTGCTCTTAAGTCATTGCGAGTTTGTGCTTGTTGCTTAAGTAACTGCGCTGACCCATCAGTAGAACCATCGTCTACCAAAATAATTTCATAACTTAATTCACTGTGTATAAAAACAGACGCAATAGCATTGAGTAAATGGGGAATGCTTTCGACTTCATTGTACACTGGCGCCACTATTGACACATCAGGAACAATTGGCGAAACCCCATTTTGCCCAATCATTAATTCCGAAATTAACCCACTCCTCATACCAATACCTCAAAACTCTGGATAACCCTACCGGCGCCGCGCAGCTGTTTATAATATGACTGGCTAACAGCATCCCCTTGTTCCGAGAGGATATCAATACCAATACCATTACGTCCTTGCTCTTTTCCAGAACTATGGATATAGCGACCATCACCTAAATAGAGTCCCACATGTGTTGCTTTTTGGGGAGTTCCGAAGAATACTAAATCTCCTGGTTCTAATTGTGAAACATTAATAGGTAATAAAAAAGCTTCCTGTTGATAGGCATCGCGAGGAAGACGAACCCCTACCGATGCAAAAGCAGCTTGCATCAAACCAGAACAATCATAATTTGGCGCCACTGTACCACCCCATAAGTAGTAATTAGGTTGCTGCATAGCATGGTGGGTAAAGTCAATTACCTGTGGCAACAATTTTTTAATATCTTCTTCTGCAAATATTTGAGGTTGATAAGGTATATTGGCAGGTTGTAGTAGATTTAAATCTGAAACTGCTAACCAACCTGGGTAGTTATCTTCACACAAAAGTACCTTAATAGCTGTATCCTGATTTGATGTAAATTTGAGATGTCGTCCTGCTGCTGCTTGCGTTGCGAGTCGAGAGCATTCAGGGGAATCATATATATTTAAGTCAGCTAAACATTTGTACTCATTCGTATACAACTGATTTTGGGTTTTAGATTCCATATTGAAAACAAAAAAATGAACTTTTTCAGTACAGACGAACAATTAGAACAACTTGGGCAAAGTGTGTTAGAGACTACTTTTTCTCAATTTTCAACACTTGCTCGTGAACAAATTGCACTGACTTGGATTGTCTACGACCCGCCCGTACTTGTAAATACTGGTGGGGCACTAACACCAGATGCTTTTTGGAATCATCCTGTGCGTGGATTTAATTATCGCGGAAGAGAACGTGTGTATCCTGCTAGTATCGTGAAGTTATTTTATCTAGTAGCTGCACACGAATGGTTAGAAAAAGGAATGACAGGAGAGTCTATTGAGCTAGAGCGGGCAATGCGCGACATGATTGTTGATTCTAGCAACGATGCAACCAGCTTAGTAATGGATATACTTAGCGGTACAACTTCTGGCCCAGAACTTCCACCCGGCCCATTTGACACTTGGAAATATCAACGTTTAATAGTCAATAGATATTATCAGTCTTTGGGTTGGGATGAATTAGGCGATATAAATGTTTGTCAAAAAACTTGGTGCGATGGGCCATATGGACGTGAACGCGCGTTTTATGGGCAAATGCTTGAAAATCGCAATATGTTAACAACGGGAGCAACAGCTAGGTTATTACACAGCATTGTTGGTGGGGTAGCTGTTTCAAGCACGCGCGGAACTGCGATGATGGAGTTAATGAAGCGCGATATCAAGCCAGAATTATTACCCCAAGAAGTTGAAGAAGACCAAATAACTGGTTTTTTAGGCGCCGGACTTCCTGAAAATGCACAAATTTGGTCGAAAGCAGGATGGACGAGTCAGGTACGTCATGATGCAGCTTATATAGAAATTCCAGATTTACGCCCTTATTTATTAGTTGTGTTTACAGAAGGAAAACCCCAAGCCCAAAGTCGTGAGATTTTACCTTTTGTTTCACAGCAAGTCGTCGAAGCTATTCGTAGTCTAGGCAACGGATGATAAACGGATGTAACGGATAATTGATTTTATTAAATTGTAGGGTGGGCATCGCCCACCATCATTAAAATTGTAGTGGGCATCGAAGTCAGGAACTTGAACAAATAATCAAAAAAATTAATTAAAAAGTGCTAGCACGGTCAAAAAAACCTTGGTGTTCTGGTTTCAATTTACGACCTGAGTACTTTTCACGAGTGACCCTGTTGCTTTTAAGCGTACTACCTGTTCACCTAACCAGTAGTACAAATAACGGCGCCAATTTATCTAAAACCTATAAACGGTACTACCTGTTGACTTAACCAGTAGTACCAGATTGCTTCGCTTCATGGGCGACCAAATCATATAATAGAATGTCACTTACTTAAACTAAAAAACTTAATTAGTCTGGGCAGTTGACGACGATGACGTAGCATAGGCATCCCACCTGTACTATCTTCATACAAGGATATGTATAACTTTTATCACATAGACTATTAGGGCACAGAGAAGAAAGAAACAAAGATTTTCTCTAGAAATTTTCTAGGTAATGGGTTCGCTTTTAAAATAGGGACAGAAAATGAAAGTACCACTGGTGCGCGTTAACCAGTAGTGCCACAAACACATTGCATAAAAGCCCTAATTGTGGATATTTTGCAATGAGTAACTCAAGCTTTGTACTGGTATTATTTTATGAGCGGATACTTGATATTTAGTATTTATATTGTGCAAAAGTCGGCTTTTTATTTTGTCTTTGAGTATATATTTTGACTAATATGTAATATGGAACGGGCAGGGATGCCCATTCCACAATACATGCCCATTCCACAATACATGCCCATTCCACAATACATGCCCATTCCACAATACATGCCCATTCTACAATACATGCCCATTCTACTCTTAGATGGTTAATTTAATTTTTTACCAAAAACATGTTGTGTTACCCAAAGAGAAAATAATGGTAAACAGGTGACATGTGCCCACAAAACAGCTATTGCGACTCCAAGTATTGAAAATTTGGCGCCAACCAGCAACGTGACTCCAAATATTAAAGTAAATATAACGTTCCAGCGTAAGTCTAAATTTGGTTTACCTACTGCAACAAGTAGCTGGGAAGCTGCATCTGCAAAAGGTCGTGGAAGTGCTGATAAACACACTATAATGATAATGGGAATTGCATTCACCCGGTTTTGTCCAAAAACTATTGGTACATAAAACGGCGCCAGAGTTGATTGTAGTAATACAAAAGGGAAGATAATTAGCGCAATTATTTTAAGGCTATGAAAGTAAGTTTTTTTAAGTTCATGAATTTCAGAGCGTACTGCACATAAATGTGGTAAAATGGCAGAATTTACAGCATTAATAATACTTAAACTAATTCCTAAACCAGCGTTAAAACCAAAGAAGTATATTCCTAGTTCTTTGACTCCAAGAAAATTAAATATTATTAAGTAATCTAAGTTATTTCGTAGCGTTTTGAATAAACCTATAGCTAAAATATTTCTACCAAAGTTCCAAATTGAGCGCCAATATTTAGTTGTAAAACCTGTTTTGATTCGCCAGTTATGGTATCTGTTATAAATAATAACTTCCATTGGAGCAATTATTACAGGGGGTAAAGCAAACGCCCACACACCTAAATGCATAATAGCGAATAAACCAGATGCAATACTTGCTAAAGAAAATTGTAGACTATCGGTAAATGCAATTATTTTGAAGCGGTTTTCTCTTTGAATTAAAGTTTTTTGAATGCTAGTAATAGGCCAAATTAAATAAGCAATTCCTGATACGCAAATAGGCAAAATAACTTCGGGAGTATTTTTAACCCAGGCAATTGGGAATGCAACAAGGCATTGAATTACAAACAAGCTACCAAAAATTACCCAGTTTAACCAGTACGCTGAGTCACATAGTTCCTTTAACTCTTTTTCTTCGGCTTGAATTATCTTGGCGCCAATGCCTAAGTTACTAAAATTAATCGCAAATTCTCGCACCATCAAGACTATGGCGCCTAAACCGTAGTCATAGTCACTTAAAAACCTAGCCATGATGGCAACGAGTAATAAGCGGAAAATACGATAGATAATTTCCGCCATTCCCAACCAGCTTAGGTTACGCAGGAACTGGTTCGATAGCTTGTTTTGAATTTGTGCAATTAGATTTTGAATGACACTCACATTAATTTTCCAAACTATTTGTCACCATTCCTAAAATTCCTATTCGTCCAGATTTTAACTCCTCTATTACTTGTTTGAAGTTAGGACGTCTTGTTTTACCTAGTCCAACGACAAGTAGTATACCATCAGAGTGATTTATCAAGGCGTTTGTATCTAATCGCCCTAACAAATTAGGCGTGTCATAAATCACTAAGTCGAAATGCGTGCGTGATAGTTCAACAAAATTATCCATTTGGCTAGAGGTGAATAATTTGTTTGGGTTGGCTTTTGCTTTACCAGCAGTCAACACATACAAGTTTTCTTCTCTTGATAATTGCTGAACAAAGTCTTTTATGTCTAACCCTTGTGAAAGTACTTCGCTTAATCCTTCAGTATTTGGTATGCCTAATTGAGTATGAACTTGCGGATGTCGTAAATCAGCATCAACAAGTAAAACTCTTTGCCCTGCTTCTGCTGCTATCTGCGCTAGGTTAACTGCAACAGTAGTTCTACCTTCACCTGCTGTTGTAGATGTTACAGATATTGTACGAAGTGGCATTTCTTGACTCATGGATTGTACGCGGTTATAAAGCGAACAGAATGCTTGCGTGAAAACCGCATTTTTATCGTTTTGCTTCAAAGCAAGGCTTGATTCTGCCTGTTCTTTATCTCTAACGTTATCTCTAATGTTAAATTTTACGACATTGCCGATTGCGGGAATGGAAACATTTCGACAAAAAGGTATGGCGCCAATAATAGGTAATTTTGCTGTGCGCTTTATTTCTTCTGGGTCATGGAAAACATTTTTCAAATTTTCTAGCACAAATGCGGCGCCTGTACCAAGAAGTAAGCCAGCAATTCCACCCAGTAAAATGTTTTGCGAGGCAGCGGGTGAAACAGGAACTAAGCGACCTTGCTTGTCACGGGGCAAGGTTGGAGGCATTATTATCTCCCAAGGAACTTCTTGTTGCGCGACATCAACCCGCAAAGCTTCTTGTCTTGCAAGCAGTTGATTTTGGGTATCAGTGGCTATTTGTAAATCGCGCTGTAAATTTGCGTACTGACGTGCGACTTGTGGATATTGGTTAATTTGTTGGTTAAGTTGATACTCAGCTTGGGACAATGCGCGCAAACTAGCATCTAGTGACTGCATTTGATTGGTGCTGTCAGCAAGTTGCTTAGTCAAATCGCGTCGTACTGTGTTTTGATAGGTGGCAACGGATGATGGAAATCTAGCACCTGTACGGTTGCCTAATGCTAATTGTTCTTCTTGCTGTAATAACGGCAGGAGTTTTTCGCGCTGTTCTCGTAAACTTCGCATCACGGGACTTGCTTCTTGATATCGCACTGACTGAGCAGCTATTTGAGCATCAAGTTCTGCAATACGAGTTCGTAGTTGTTGATATTGGGGGGACTCCGATAAAGCACTAGCAGCGATTGCATCACTTTGTGACATTCCTAATTGCCCTTGCAGTGATGTATATAGTGACCGTGCTTCTAAAAATTTTCGCTCGGTTTCCAAACGTTGTACTTTAATAGTATCTAGTCGGTTTAACAACTGCTCACCTTGTAGCTGCGGGTTGTAAAAATTGTAACGCTGTTGAAATGCTTGAAGTTGTCCTTGGAGTGTGCTTACGCGCATTTGCAACTTTGGTACTTGCTGCTCGACAAATTTCATACCTTGTCGCAAACTAGATTGCTGCTGTTCGATACTATACTTGCGATAAGCTTGAGATACTTCTTGTAGTACAGACTCAATTTTCTGTGGATTTTTATCACGGAAGCGGACTTCAATTACACGCGATTCATCTTTTCCTTTTGCAAGTCGCGTCATTAATAGCGTACCTTCACGGATAGCTTGTGTCTTACCTGCTACACTTGAACCGACTAATTGGTCATAGTTGATATCTGGAAACTCAGTTCTTAATTCTTTAACAACTGGCCCAATTAACTTAGGACTCTTAAGTACCTCCATTAAAGCGTTATAGTCTAACGCTGTTGTATTTTGCTTGGTAATCTCATTTACGTTCTGTTGAAGTGTTTTAGATAATAGCTTCAATAGTTCGCTATCAGTAGTTTTTAATGGTTCCACCATTATTTGAAACCGACCTTCATACTTGGGTGTCCGCGTTGCTGACCACACAGTTGAAGTTGCTGCTACTGCCACTGTTACTCCTGCGATTAACCAAGCTTGACGACGCAGAACTCCCAAAGCTGGGATAAATACAGAGTTTTCTTCTTCTTCTGGCTTTTTAATTGCCCAAAAAGCTTCGCGTGCTGTAGAGTAAGGATTTTTCACCCTTGAGGCGCCATTTTGCTTTGTCGGTATTTGTGTTCCCATGAAAACCCGTGATTGATTGTTGGATTATTAAATGGTTGAGTTTATGTTCTAGATGTTTTTTACTCAGAATATATTACATATTACAGTTAAACACTTGCTTTAATATCACTGCAAAGCTCAACTTGAATTTAATATGCAGGCGCCTTAAGTCGGGTGAACCTATTCTATATACGTCTTATCTCAGTTATTCCATGAGTTCATGCTCTCAAAGCCTCATTGCACCAAAAATTGTTCATATCTTTACGCATTCTTAACACTATGCTGCTTTTATCAGTGTGGAAATACTCAAACTTTACTTTTCTTAACATCAGAGCGTAAATCGTTCGACTTATTCGACTTTACGAAAAATTTGTAAGCGAACCTATCGAATGAAGATTAAATGAAGTCAACTCAATATGACTACACTAATCATCATTCTTCTGAGAATATCATTACATATAAGGTTACGCTTACGCTTGTCAACTTGAATGTTACCAAGCGTATGTCCATAGAAATAAGATTTATAGATTCTTCATACAAGTACTTAAACAGGTTTATGATGTTCATGATCAACAAAACTGGTTTTGTTTTCTACGTATTTTTTTCTCTTTAAAAAGTAAAAATACTGAAGCTAATATCAACGATGCTTAAAACTCCAACGATTATTGAAAAAGTATTTGCAGTGCTTTCGCTGTTCTTTTCCACAACTGCGGTAGTGCCTGTTCTTTTGGACAGTGAAGATGTTGCTGTTAACACACCAGACCCGTATAGTCCTTTGATTTTCATGGGCATTTATGCGGTTACTTTAGCGTTAATTACATTTCAATGGAAAAGTTTTCAGCGTGTTGTGACTTATGATATTTGGGTTTGGCTGCTCGTTGGAATCGCCATTGCCTCGATGTTGTGGACAGTGGCGCCTGATATTACAACTCGGAGAAGCATTTTACTGTTAGGCACAAGTTTATTTGGCACGTATTTGGCTATACGGTTTAGTCTACGCGAACAACTACAACTGCTAGCTTGTGCTTGTGGACTAGTAGTGGTACTAAGTTTTGTGTTTGCGATCTTCATTCCGTTTTATGGCATTATGAGCGTTCAAGAAGGAGGTGTTCACGCAGGTGCATGGCGAGGAGTAATGACGCATAAAAATATTTTGGGTCGAGTTTCAGTGTTAAGTAACCTGGTATTTCTGTTCACTGCACTTGGCACGACAACAAAATACAATTATCAGTGGCTATGTTGGGTTGGTTATGGTTTATCGATAGCCTTGATAATACTTTGCACGTCAAAAACAGCAATTATTGCATGTATTGTGCTAACTGTAACGTTCTTACTTTACAGGTCATGGCGATGGAACTACTCTCATGTCATTCCTTTTACAATTGGCGTCGTACTTGTAGTTGGAAGTGGAGGGATATTGATAATCGATAATCTTGATGTTATCGCGGGTGCAGTTGGACGTGACCTAACATTAACAGGACGCACTGATATATGGTCGGTAATGCTTGAAAAAATTGCCGAACGTCCTCTGATTGGCTATGGATTTAATGCGTTTTGGCGTGATTGGGATAGTGAAGTGACCGCTTCGGTTTGGCGCGAGTTGGCATGGGAGTGTCCTTATGGTCACAACGGCATGATGGACTTGCTAGCAGAATTGGGAATTCCCGCATTAATTGCATTTGTATGCAGTTACTTGATGGCTGTTTTCAAAAGTATTAAGCTTTTGCGAACAACACAGAATGTTGAAGGAATATGGCATTTGGTCTATCTAACTTTCTTATTTATTTATAACGTTAGCGAAAGCACATTGCTAGCAACTAACAGTATTTTTTGGATAATTTACGTTTCAACGGCGTTTAGTGTGTCAATCAACTTACAGCAGTCGCAAGTCTATAGATACGCAACTGCCATTAATGATGAAGGATGGTTTGAATTAACAGCATCGAATACTGATGGGGAGGTTTAACGAATGTTAGTTACTATATGTATTGCTTCTTATAAGCGTCCCGAAGGACTGAAACGTTTGCTACTAGGGTTAAAGGAGCTTGCCTTCAAAAAATCATACGCACCTAATATTGAAGTTATTGTAGTTGATAACGACATCACCGGTTCGGCCCATGAAGTCTGTAGGAACATTGAAGCTGATTTTCCTTGGTCGCTAAAATATTGTGTTGAACAACGACGAGGTATTTCTTACGCGCGTAATCGTGCAGTCGCATCAAGGAGCGAAAATACAAATTTTTTAGCTTTTATTGATGATGATGAAGTTCCTGATAAGTTTTGGTTAGATGAATTACTATTTGTCCAGCAAACTTACAATGCGGATGTGGTGACCGGGCCAGTCATACCTCACTTTATGAAGTCGGATGTTCCGCAATGGGTCACGAAAGGTAAATTTTTTGAGCCACGTCGCTATCCTACTGGTCATGAACTCGAAGTTGCAGCTACTAACAATGTCTTGATTTGCAGTCATGCTTTAAAGCAAATCGATAAATTTGATGAACGCTTTGCATTAACTGGTGGAGAAGATTCACACTTTTTCATGCGTCTAAGAAAAGCAGGAAATAAGTTTATTTGGGCACAGGAGGCATTAGTTCATGAATGGATACCTGAAACTCGCACTACAATTCAATGGGTTTTGCAGCGTGGTTATTTTGGCTGGAGTATTCATAGTTGCTGTGAACGCGAACTTTATCCTTCGATTTCAGTAATTAGTATACGTGTTCTAAAAGGTTTAGCACTAATTGCCAAAGGATTTTGTATGATTTTCCCCTCTGTTGTATTAGGGCAACATGCGCTAATTACAGCGCTGCTCAATGTTTACAGGGGTATTGGCACTATTGCTGGATTAATTGGGGTTCGATATCAAGCTTATAAAACTACACATGGAGTTTGATATAAAAGCATGAAAATTTTATATTTAACAACGGTTCTTCCCAGTTCTAAAAAAACAGGAGGTGAAATTGCTTCACAAAGTTTCATTGATGTATTAGAACAAAATGGACATGAAGTAGTTGTTGTTGGTTATCATCGGCTTGGTGATACTGATGTCAAAAAAGCGAACGAAGTTGTTGTAGGCGCCCGTTGCATAGAAACCCATAATTCTACTAGGCTATCTCCTGTACTATGGATGGGCAGTAGCTTGTTGAGAAACTTGCCTTACTCTTCTACAAAATATTACTCGTCAGAATACATTGGAATTGTCAATCTACTTTTAGATAGAGATAATTATGAGATTGTAATTATAGACCATGCTCAAATTGGATGGATAACTAATTTACTAACGCAAAATCAAATCCATAAAAAAAGCAAAATTATATTTGTAGCTCACAATGTTGAGCATGAAGTTTATTTAGCTCAATATCGCAGTGCCCGAAACCTGTTATCTAAGCAAATTTATTCACGCGAAGCGTATCTAATTAAAAAGAGCGAAGATACATTAGCAAGCATAGCCCACCAAGTTTGGACGTTTACTCAGCATGATTCAAAGTACTTTCATGCACTCAATCCACATTCTACAGTTTTTGATTTACCTTCTAGCTTAACTCCAAGCTACAAACGCTTACATCACCAGAGTCAGAACAAATTTGACATTGGTATTATTGGTAGCTGGACTTGGAAAGCTAATTTATTGGGTTTGAAGTGGTTTTTTGAAACTGTTTACCCATGCTTACCCAAACATATATCAATACGTGTTGCCGGAAAAGGCGCCGAATGGTTACGTGATGAGTACGCGAATGTTGAATATTGTGGCTTTGTACCAGACGCTCAAGCATTCATGGCACAGTCTAAAGTCATCGCTATTCCCTCAGTGACAGGTGGTGGTGTTCAGATTAAAACACTTGATGCAATAGCATCTGGTTTACCAATAGTTGCCACTCCTACCGCTCTGCGAGGTATTCTTGGCTATCCATCTTTTGTTAAAGTCGCTCTTACACCTGATGAATTTGCCTATACTTTGGTTGATTTGTTAGAAGTTAGCAACTTTAGTGAAGACACTTCTCACAAGCTTTTTGACGAACGTCTTCAATGGCTACAGTCAAGAAAGCAAAAATTTGTTACAAAAGTTACAAATGCTATCAACAACTAGCAATAAATCACTGTTTGATATGTCATCTAATAATCATAATCATAATCATCTAACCAGCAGCTATTTTGATAGTACATCAGAATACAATTCTAACGGCAAAGCACGCATTCTAATTGCATCAATGCGCGGTTTTCATGCTGAAGCATATCGTTCAGCAGAATTTGAGTTTGAAGATGCGATTTGTGAATTTGATAGTGCTGATGTATTGGCACCAGTACTTAATTCTAATTTCACCAACAAAGTATATAAACCTTTGGCAAACCATCTTGCCGTAAAAACAGCCAGAAAAGAATGGCTTCAATCTGGCTGTATGACATCACGTGTGGAACAAGAGTATGACTTGTTTTTTTTCGTGTGTCAGCACTATTGGGATATTACTTGCATCAACTCGATTAAGGGATGGCGAGAAAAATGCCATAAAGCAGTATTATGGATTGACGAAATATGGGTTAAAGAACTGAGCAATCCGAAAACAAGAGTATGTTTAGAACTTTTGAAAGAATTTGATTATATTTTTACAACTCAAAAAGCTAGTGCTAAAGCAATTTCTGACTTAATCAATCGTCCTTGCTATTCAATTCCTTACGCTGTCGATGCACTTCAATTTTGTCCTGTGACTACTGAGGTACAAAGGAGTATCGATATTTACAGCATTGGGCGCCGTTCTCCAATAGTGCATCAGTCATTGCTTGAGTTTTCTAAACAGCAAAATTTACTATATTTACATGACACTCTTAAAGGATTGCAAATGAATAACTATAAAGAACACCGAAAGCTTTATAGTGATTTGATTAAGCGCAGTCGTTACTTCATTGCGAATAAAGCAAAATTTGATACACCTGAACAAACTGGTGGACAAGAAGAATTAGGTTCACGCTTCTTTGAGGGTGCAGCAGGAGGTGCAGTTATGATTGGTATACCTCCGAACTGCGAAGCTTTTAGTGAATACTTTGATTGGGAGGACGCTGTGATTCCGATTGCTTATGACACAAATAACTTGGGTGATATTATTTGTGAATTGAATACACAACCTGAGCGTTTGCATAAAATTCGACAAAATAATATAGTAAATACACTTTTACGAAACGACTGGGTGTATCGTTGGGAGAAAATATTAGAAAAAGTCGAGCTTGACGTTACGCCTAAAATGATATCAAGAAAAGCATATTTATATGACTTAGCGCAATTGCATAAAAGTTGAAAATGTAGTAGAGACCTGATTGTAAAGACGTGATATATCACGTCTTTACATGTTGTTAATATTTACCTGCGGTGTGCCAAGAATGACGCTTATCTTTAGAATTTTTCTTAAGATAGTCTTTTGTAAGGTATAAATTTAACTTTTGTTTTAAAATTAAAAGTAAAAAAGGAATATCTTCGATTAAATAACGTTTCCACAGTCTTTTTGGCTCACATAGTAATCTAAATAGCCATTCAAACCCTGTCTGACTAACCCATTTTGGTGCCCGTTTCATATTTCCTGCTTCAAAATCAATTGTTGCGCCAAGTGCCATGAAAATTTTGATGTTTTGTAATTGCTCCTTATATTTACATATCCATTTCTCTTGTTTTGGGGCGCCAACTCCTATGACTAAAACAGTGGCGCCGGAATTATTTATAATTTCAACAATTTGCTGACATTCTAAATCGTTGTTTTCAAACCCGAAGCTTGGTGAATAAGAGCCAACGACAATATTTCTACCAATTTTAAGGTTGATATTCTGCTGTGCTTGGGCAGCAACTCCTTCTCTGGCGCCTAAAAGAAATATTTTAATGCTTTCATTTTGCTGGTGGTGAGTATAGAAAGCTGGCAATAAGTCAGAGCCAGAAATTTTTTCGCGTATAGGAGTACCCAATAGTCTAGCCGCTAAAAGCAGTATCTGACTATCACAAACTTTATAGTTACTAACACTATAAGCTTGGACAAATTCTGGGTCTTTTTGCAACTTCATCAAATGGTCTACATTAGGTGTAAATACAACACCTGATTGTAAGGTATCTAAAAATTCTACCTTTGATAAATTGTCAATTTCTAAGTTCAGTATTTTAACTTTATTCATGGTAGAACGCTGTTCATATGATAATTAAGGTTAGAGGTTTAATTCAAAGAATAAAAATAGCTTTAAGCAAACGTAAATTCTTCTGAGGAGATATTTGCTTGACGCGGATATTATTTGTTATTTTTTCTATCAATGAACTCTAAGAACTCACCCAATAGCATTGATAACTTTCTAATATCTCAATGTTAAATTAGCATATTTATTTAGGTAATCATATATATTGTTTATGGGTTTTACAAAAACTATATAATAAAATCCTAGTTATTCTCCAATAGAATACCGTTATTACGTTGTTTCAGGATTTTTATTTAAATGAATCTACTAATGTCTTCATGAAATTTTCGTAAAGGCTTATTCCTAAAGATAGATAAGTTTTATTTGATATCTAACAAACAAAATTTTCTAGTTAATAAAATTTCAAATTTACAAATTTTATACATAGAAGAACGAAAATATAATCAATACACTATTTATTACGTATGTTATCTTAAATGTATTTTCAATAAATTTAGTAAATCAATAACAATATTGAAAATGAAACAAAGGTTATTTTTGTTACAAAATAAACTTTGTGCAAGCTTTGATTAATCAACAAAAAGCATTATTCGATTGATTATGAAGTAAAAACTATAATAAGTATAACTATATAGAAATTTACCAATATACAATATAAGCATGATTACTATTTGTTCAAGTTTGAGAGTGAAGTAAGCGTGTATCACAAAAACATACAAAGTTTTGTCAACCGTATAATCAATGTTATATAACAGTATGCTTTGGTAACAAATTTTATCTTTATTAGTCTCCGAGACGATGTTGAAATTAAATTTTTGGTGTTAAATATTGAATATTGCTAAAAATCGTAGTCTAGCAATTAAACTTAATAATTGGTGTGACAGTATTTTTTGAGGAGTGAACGTGAAGAGTATTTTTTCTCGCAACGGAATTTTTTGCGCTTTAGGTCTAACGTCTATGGTGCTGCTAGCAAGTACCCATGTTCAAGCTGAAACGGCGCCGTCTCCAAGTGCCCAGAAGCTGAATAATGCTTTGAAGCGTGTACATAACTTAGCGGTAACACCCGTTCCAGGAACAACAGCAACAACTTCTGCTGCGTTAATGCAGCAAGAAGTGACAACTCCAGTTCAACAGTCAGAACAAACCCAGCAAGAAACGACTAAACAAGTAGCACAAGCCGATATTGACCCAGGTCGAACAACTCGTGGTGGCTCAAGTTATGTTGGTGTGGCAGGTAATATTGGTCTTGGTGGTGGAGATTCAGCACTAGGAGATGGTAACTTTGCTGTGATGAGTAAAGTCGGGTTGACAAGAACTTTTTCAGTGCGACCTGCGGCAGTTTTTGGTAATAACACAGCCATTTTGATTCCTGTCACCTATGATTTTTCTCTACAGCAACCTGATGACCCATTTGTAGAACCATTACCAATTGCTCCTTATGTTGGAGTTGGTGGCGCCATTAAAACAGGTGGTGACAACTCACAAATCGCATTCCTGGTGACAGGTGGAGTTGATTTTCCACTAACTCAACAATTTACAGCAACCGCAGCAATCAACGCTGGATTTTTTGACCAAACTGATGTTGGACTTTTAATTGGTGTTGGTTATAACTTTGGCGGATTTTAATTAGTGCTGAGTAGAAAGTGCTGAGTGCTGAGTAGAGTTAGGAGTCAAAACTCTTCACTCAGCACTCAACACTCAGCACTCTTAACTTTCTTCTTTGATACGGAGAGGGAGGGATTCGAACCCTCGGTACGGAGTTACCTGCCGTACAACAGATTAGCAATCTGCCGCTTTCGACCACTCAGCCACCTCTCCAGGTGTACGAATAATAAATGTATATGATTTTAATGGAAATGTCAACAATGTTTTTAAAAAAGGTAATTTAGCTTTTATGCAGGCACCGTGTAGGCAAGCAACGTAAGGATAAAGAAATTCTTTTACCCTTACGCGCCTGTTGTGAATTGCATTGTAATGAGGCAGGCAACGTGTTACTAATGGTTTTCTCGCTTTTTTATTCTGTTAAAGAACTTGCGCGCGTATAAGAGCGAGAGGCAAGCTGCCTAATTTTCGCCATTGTGGTACGTAAGCACGTTGCGAGAACACATCGTAGTTGTTGCGTTCGATTCGATCTAAGATGCGGCTGTAGTGAATTAAAGCAGCCCATACTGGTAGTCGGGCATCAGGCGCCAGGAAACTAATTCCCCGTTCAGCCTTAGTATAAAATTCACGGGCACGGGCAATTTGATACCGCATCAACGCACGCCAACGGTCATCAATTACACCTCTAAATAAGTCTTCTTCAGTGTAATCAAAGCGTGCGAGGTCTTCTAAGGGAAGGTATATCCTGCCACGTCGCGCGTCTTCACCAACATCACGAAGGATGTTAGTAAGTTGGTTGGCAATACCGAGGGCAATGGCTTCTTCTGTAGGAACGTACAACTGACGGTTACGGTTCCAAGGCGCCGAGTTTTGAGATATATCAATACCCATTACCGAAGTAGACATCAAACCAACGGTGCCAGCAACGCGATAGCAATAGATATAAAGTTGGTCGAAGGTGTCATAACGACTACGGAATAAGTCCATTCGTTGACCGTTTACCATGTCGCGGAACGGTTCAATGTCGAGAGGGAAACAGTCAAGGGTATCTACTAATGCGACATCCAAATCATCACCTGGGCGACCTGCAAAAATCGACTCCAAGCGCTTCTCCCAATCGTCGAGAGTTTCGGGTGTGGTAATCGCAGCAGCAGGACCATCGACTAGTTCGTCTGTACGGCGACACCAAGCATAAATTGCCCAAATAGCTCGCCGTTTTTCCGGACTCATCAACAAAGTGCCAAGATAAAATGTCTTAGCGTACTTCGCCGTGAGGTTGCGACACAGATTGTAGGACTCTTCCGCAGAGACGGAGGTTTTCATGCACGGGGGGGAATCAGGCAGTTGCAGCATTCGTTGCAGGCTGGAGGGTTTGCGTTGGCTTGCTCGAGGTTTTCGCCTCTAGGTGTGCTTGGGCGTTTATCGCCTGCGCTGTCAGTTTACCAGAAAGTACGGCACCTTCCATACTGCCAAGGAATGGCTGCATGGTGTAACTCCCTGCGAGGTAAAAATTTGAAATTGGGGTAACTTGTGTAGGTCGGTATTTTTGACAACCAGGTGTTGCCGTATAAACCGAATGAGGTGTTTTAACGACGTGATGCTTCAGAAGCTTTGCAGGGTTTTCGCCACCAAAGTGTTGAGGAAATAATGTTTCTAATTCTACAAGCGTTGCTTTAAGAATTTCTTCCTCGGATTTGTTTATCCAATCCTTTGCTGGTGCAAAAACTAATTCCAGCATAGAACGGTCGGGATTCGCGTATTCCTTACAGGTATTGCTCATATCAGCATATACGCTGAGAAGTTTAGATCGCGAAAATAACAAATTGTCTATATCTGTAAGTTTACGGTCAAACCAAAGATGTATATTGATGACTGGTACACCTTCTAAGCCATCAAGTTTTTGGAAAAACTCGTTTTGCTTCCACTTTTGAGGCAGCATCACTTTCATTACATCAACCGGCATTGCTGAAACATACAGGTCAGCAGTAACAAGCTCATCACTTTTACCATCTAGTCCACGAATTAAGAAACCCTTAACGCTGCCGTCTTCGTTCAGTAAAATTTCTTTTAAAGGAGCATTCGTTTTAACTTCTCCCCCTCGTGCGGTGATGTGGTCAACCATTGGTTGACAAAGACGCTCGGTTGGTGAACCGTCTAGGAAAGCTACTTGTGAGCCGTTTTTTTGTTGTAAGAATTTATTTAGAGCTGTCAACAGCACTAAGGCAGATATTTCATCGGGGTCGATAAAATTTAATGATTTAGCTGCGGCTATAAATATGCCTTGTTCAACATCATCGCCAACACCTTGCTGTTTCAACCATTCTGAGAATGTAAATCTATCAGTTGAATCAACATATTTTTGTCCCCGCAGCATCGCCGGAACCAGTCCTTTCGCTAATTCAATTTTTTCACCCCAACTGAGCATGTCGTTGTTACGCAAAATTGCTGCTATCCCATTGAAGGGCGCCGGCAAATTGGGAAAATCGAAGCGGCTGTAAGTACCTGGCTTTTCTGGTTGATTGAAAATCATTGTATGCTGCTTCCATTGCAGTCGATCTTCAATTCCCAATTCCTTAAATAGCTGCAACATATTGGGATAGGCGCCAAAGAAAACGTGCAACCCAGTTTCATACCAGTCACCATCTTCATCTTTCCACGCTGCGACTAAGCCGCCCAAAACGTCTCGACTTTCCAAGACGATGGGAGTATAACCATTATCGGTCAAATATTTAGCGCAGGATAATCCTGCCAGACCTGCTCCGGCGATTGCTACTCGCATTTACTTTACTTTCTTCAATATTTCTTAACGGTTTTGCCGTTTTCATTATACGTTGCATTCCGTTACATTTGGCATCTCTTTCACATTTAAAGGTAGTTAGTACCTTTGTGAGCCATATAGAGGTGTTAAAAATAGAACTAAAGTACTAAAAAAGTCGCTAATTTAAAATTTACCTCAATCCCTGCTGTTTTAAAACCTCATCAATCCAAGCAGCATCTTTTTGTGATGGCGGTACAGGCTCTTGAGTGTAGTCAATTATCAAGTCATAATTACCTTCTACATATAATTCATTAATTAAAGTTTGTATATCTAGTAGTGGTTCTGTATCGGTTTCACGTAAAGGTAAGGCAAAAGATGGTATTACATTTTGTAAATTAAATGGGTATAAATCAGCTTTTGGACGTTTAGATGCTCTACTGACCAAAATTTGATAGTCACTTTGAAGGTTATATTGCACTTGTTGAATTGGCTTACCTTCTCTGAGCAAATCAATTTCAACTAAATTCGTATTACTTCCTAAAACTTGCAGCCGTTTTTTTTGATATGCATTTCTTCCCTCTCCTGAACGCTTATTTTTTGGAGAAAGAATTTCAATTACGGTGATAACTTCTTGTGTTATGACATCTCGTACTTCTAAGTAATTTTCTTTGACAGTTTCAGGCATTGTAAGGTCAACCGTTACAGCTTCAACAGATGGTGATACAACAGCAGTACCGGCTTTTTGTGGCAATGCTATTTTTTGCGTACTTTGCACAGCAACATCGGCAACACCTACTAATAGTGAATCATCAGTTGTTTGATATACTCGCTTTTCAATGGACACTTTATATTTAGGACGAAGTTGAGGATTTAATTTCCGGAAAATAGCTCCTATTAATAAACTATGAATTTCTGACCAAAATGACGGATTCTCCAAATATGGGTTCATCCCTGGAAATGGTGAAGCCATAAAACTAAAACCTCCTCCGTGAATTATTAGGCAGTTCCTGGCACAGTCAGGCAAGGCGCCGTGAGCTTACTCAATTATACAAATTCCCCTTGAGCGACCATAATTACTTTTCCCCCCACATGTACTTCAATGGGTTCGCTCTTGTATTTTTGGTGTGCTTTGAGGAGGATTAAAGATGGTCTGTTAATTTCGTAACCTTGTTCAACGCGCGTATCGATTTCATTCTTACCAAAATATGAGTGTTCGACTAAATAACCTGCTAAACATCCGTTGGCACTTCCTGTAGCTGGGTCTTCGGGTACGCCAAGGAAGTCACAAAAGACACGTACATTTAAATTATTCTCTGGGTAATAAGTCTCTGGGCAAAAAATTAAAATACTTTTTGCCTCGATATATTGAATTAGGTTGTAATACTTATCTTGATTGACTTTCGCTCTTTTTAACGATGCCAAATTCTTTAGAGGAACAATAATAAAGGGTAAACCTGTTGAAACAGCTTGTACTGGGTACTTGGTATCTATTTCACTTATTCCTATTCCCAAAACTTCAGCAATTATCTCTTTAGAAAATATTTCCTTGCTAAAAACAGGCGCCTTTTGTTGCATCCACAAATATGGTTCATTCGCTCCACTGCTATCGATATTAACTGGTATCTGTCCAACTTGTAAATTCAAAATAACTCTTTCGACTGATTGCTTTATAACCTCTCGTTGAAGTATGTAAGCCGTTCCCAAGGTTGGATGACCTGCAAAAGGAATTTCTTGAGCAGGTGTAAATATTTTAACGTCATACCCCCCAGATACTGCTTGCTCAGAAACAATGAACGTTGTTTCTGAATAGTTGATTTCTCTAGCTATAGCTTGCATTTGCGCCGAAGTTAAGGCGCCTGCGTTAGTGAATACAGCTAATTGATTCCCAGTATATTTAGCTTCAGCAAAAACATCAACTATGTAATATTTTAGACTTGTCATTTGAATTAATTAAGTAAAATGACTGTTGATATTAATAGTATTTTTGCATATTTTAAGGCAAAAAAAATTAGATATATAAAAAATTCAAATCAAAAAAGTCGAAAAAGTCGGGAACAAATCGAAAAGTTTTATTTGCTTGTTTCGCAAGGACAAGATAATATGAATTCTGCTGGGGATCAATCCAGTAATTTACATCCATCCCTGTTTGGCGCTTAGACCTCGCAGTGTTCCATTGGCTATGTTTGTTCTCGGCTAAGTTCAGTTTACTACCTTAAATTTTATCTCAGGAGTAAGTTTGCATCTGTACAAGGTGCTATTACAAAGATATCCACTACGCCATGCTATTTCTTGGAATTTTTTTCGTAACTTCTTGGATTAGTGGTTTTTTGACGCTGAATCAAATCGCTGTAAACGTTAAGCAGCAAATACCAACGGCAAAACTCTCATCTAGTTTAGGAAAAACTACTAGCAATTCTCAATCTTTATTTGTTCTACCGCAGCAAGTAACAGCATTTAACGCAACATTGCTGCCATCAAGATTTTTAAATATAGATTTGGGAAACAAGAAATCAGAACCAGCACGTACTGATGCTAAAGCACCGAATAATCGGTTCTGTTCAGCGACAGCTAGTAAAAACGAATCTTCAGCAGTTGAACTAAAAGCTTTGAATGCAGTCAAAACAAGAGTTTCATCAACACCGCAGTTACTTAAATCGAACGACTACGACAGTGACTTCCCGAACAAGATTTTACGAAGCATACGGGAAGGACTACCTCCCACATTACGAAACTTGTTCCGTTTGCCGATTTCCTTCAAGTCATCAGAACGCTCATCGAATTTGTCTGTTGTAACCGTTCGTCGCGATGAAACGAACTATGAAGTTTGGATAGATAATCATCTAATTGCCAACTTGCCAAACCAATTACAGGCAAGTGTTATGCAGCAGCGCTTGAGTAAACTGCTTCAGTCCAAAGTCTCAGACCCATCTCAATTACGACTTGCTACTGTAGACGGCGCCCCAGCGGTAATGGCAGGTAATCGTTTTTTATTGGGAGTTAACAAAGAAATATCTACAAAAACAACCCGAAGCGCTGATTTGATAGCTATTGACTGGGTGAATAACCTTCGGAGTGCATTGAAGGCGCCAAAACTTTCACTTACCGAAGGGCAGCAAGATATGTATGGTTTGGTATATTCCAATCAGAAATTATCTGGTTTAGCTTCTTGGTACGGTGGCTATTTTCACGGTCGTACAACAGCCAATGGTGAAACTTATAACCAGAATGACCTAACGGTTGCTCATAAGACATTGCCATTTAACACCTATTTAAAAGTCACTAGTAAAGAAACAGGAAAATCAGTAATAGTGCGCGTCAACGACCGAGGTCCATATATTCCACCTCGTAGTCTTGATTTATCACTTGCTGCCGCGCGCTGTGTTGGTAGTGAAACCGCTGGTGTTGTTAGCTATGAAGCAGTTATTATGCAGCCCAATCAACCCAAGATGACTTTAAATGCAGCACTAGCATTGAGAGACAACAAAAAACATCAACAATTGGCTGTTGTCTCAGAATTATAAGAGTAGAAAGTACTGAGTGCTGAGTGCTGAGTACTCTCTACTTTACTCAGCACTCAGCACTCAAAACTCAGCACTCAGCACTCAGCACTTCTTAAGCTGGAACTACAAATTTTTCGCTACCAGCTAAACCAAATGCTTCGTGAATGACTTGCAAAGCTTTAACACCTTGCTCTTGTTCAACAACGCAGCTAATTTTAATTTCAGATGTAGCTATCATTTGAATGTTAATTTTGTTTTGTGCTAAGGCTTCAAACATTTTTGCTGCTACACCAGGTTGCCCAACCATGCCGGCGCCTACTATACTGACTTTTGCGATGGCACTATCTAAAACTACTTCGCCCCAATCATATTCTACTGCTGCTTGTTGAAGCTTTAGTTGGGTACTTTCAGCGTCAAGACGTGCGACGGTAAAAGCAATATCTCGTCTCGGCGCCCCATCTATAATATGGCAACGCTGTGATTGAATAATCATATCAACACTAACATTGTGTTCTGCGAGTAACCCAAATAACTTTGCTGCCATCCCTGGTTTATCAGGAACGTTACGAATTGCTAAACGTGCTTGGTTTAGGTCGAGTGCAACACCGCGAACCGGAGAGTGTCCGAGTGGGAGGGTATTTGAGGAGGGGAGGGGGGAAGTAGTAATATCAAAAGCTTTTGCTAGGGAGGTGACGGCTTTTTCGCAGTCGGTTTCGTCTACTACACAGCTAACTTTTACTTCGCTAGTAGAAATCATTTGAATGTTTACACCTGCTTCAGCTAGTGTTGCGAACATTTTTGCTGCCACACCTGGGCGCCCAATCATCCCGGCGCCTGCGATACTAACTTTAGCAATGTTTTGTTCTACTAATACCTCAGCTTCTTCTGATTTTGTTGGGGTGCTGCGAAGTACTGGTGCTATTGCTGCTGCTACTGCTTCAGCTTTTTTTAAGATTGGTGTCATTACAGTAAAAGCAATGTCATTACTGTTACCGTCATGAATCGATTGAATAATTAAATCGACATCGACCTTTTGATGTGCTATTTCTCTAAACAAGCGCGCAGCAACTCCTGGTTTATCAGGAACACGCAGTAAAGCTATTTTGGCTTGGTTTGCATCAAATTCAATTGCATCAACTGGACGAGCTATTTCTAAATTTATGAGCGAACGCTCTTCGTGTTTGTTTGAAGTTACCCAAGTACCCGGTTGGTCACTCCAACTTGAACGCACTACTAAAGGCATACTGTAATTACGGGCTATTTCTACCGCACGCGGGTGCAGCACTTTTGCCCCTAAACTGGCTAGTTCCAGCATTTCATCACAGGTTATTTCGTCCATTAACTGCGCTTCGGGAACTAATCGTGGGTCAGTAGTAAGAATACCTGGTACATCTGTATAAATTTCGCAAAAATCTGCCCGTAATGCCGCTGCTAATGCTACTGCTGAAGTATCTGAACCACCCCGTCCCAAGGTCGTAATTTCTAACGCTTCAGTGCTGCTAATACCTTGGAACCCAGCAACTACAACTACTTTACCTTCTTTCAGGTGACGCTCTAATCGTTCTGTTTCTATATGTAAAATTCTTGCGCGCGTGTGGTGAGCTTCGGTGACAATTCCTACCTGGGCGCCTGTCATCGAAATCGCTGGTTGCCCAATTTCCTGTAAAGCCATACTCAACAAGGCAATAGTAACCTGTTCCCCCGTCGAAAGCAGCATATCCATTTCTCGACGGTTAGGAGTTCTAGAAATTTCATGCGCTAACTTCACAAGTCCATCTGTAGTTTTACCCATCGCAGAAACCACCACTACAAGCGAATTTCCAGCTTTGACAGCTTTACTGATACGCTGCGCTACCGTTTGAATACGTTCAACCGAACCGACAGATGTACCACCGTATTTTTGTACTATTAGCGACATAACTTTAATAGAGGTATTACCAAAACCTGTTTTTTCTTTGCAGTGCTTTAGATTACTAACTTATCAGAATCCGATGCTATCTAAAAGAAAAACTTTACATTTTTTTGATCAGTTTTGTAGTATCTTTCAATATTTAAAAATTACTACTTAATACGGTGTCTAAATTAATACGCATCAAGTATTCGTGCCGCGATAACCATTGGTAAAAGATAGTACATTGGCAAAGACCCTACTTTTACAGTTGAGATGGGTGATGAGTTAGCCAGTATGTTTACAGATAAGAATCATTAGCATCTCAAAAATTCCGGACATTTGGTAATGGCTGAATGTTCGGAATTGGTAAATGCTGCAATTGCTGATTGGGTGAAAAAGCTGGCAACCCATGCAACCCATGTAACGGATGATTCTTTGATTTAATGCACGCGGACTCTGATGATAGACTTTGGGATTATTTCAAACCTGGTGCTGAAAATTATCTTGTGGAGCAGGCATCCCTGCCTCCTCTATATAAAGAGACGGGGCTTGCGATGCGAAATTTAATGACATAAAGCACTAAAAAATTTATACATTTTTTTTGACCTGTACTTTAAGTGTGATTAAACGCATTAGTAATTAAGTATATAGTAACTGATTCAATTTGTAGTAATTTAGTTCTAAATGATCGGTCTTACTGCCGCTTGCGTCTGGGAAGAATACATGAGCAATTACTATGAAATCTTTGAGAATCAACTGCCTGAACGTTTAAAAGCTGAATTGGATTCAGCAAAAAAGCTTGGTGTTAAACCGATTAAAATAGGAGAACCGGGATTTGACGCTGTAATTAATGAAGGAACTATTAAATGGGCAGTAACAACTAATAGGGACTTAGTGGTAATTCCGTACTTAGTTGGTAGCATAGAAGTAAATCATACTGTTCTAACTAATGGAGAACCAGTTCTGGCAGCAGGAGATGCAGAAATTGCAGGTCACGAAGGTCAATATTTCATGATATCGATTAGTAATCGCAGTGGTCATTACCAACCAAGCCCAGATAGCCTCAATATAGGAATGGAAGCCTTTAAAGAGCGAGGGATTGATCCAACAGATGCTGATAAAATTATTGAAGGATAGTAAAGCATTATGAATCAATTAGAATCAACAAAACTACTGAATGAATTACTACAAAAAGATGCTTGTAATGTCCTAACTTGGGTAAAACAGGTAAGGGAAGGAAAACTGCAATCGCCAATTAATTTCAACTGGCATGGTTTGGCTGAGGCTGCTGCTATGGAAGCTCGATTAAATGATGGTGATAATTCACCAACTCTAAATCTTTCTTGGGCAGAGGTTGCAACATCAATTTATGATTATTTGGCGAAGTTAGCCCACGAGCCAGCAGGAGAGTCTTTCCTTGTATCATCAATGCTACTGCGCGCCGCAATGATAGCAGATTTAGGCGCCGTACCAGGACATCCTGTTCTTGATATTGACCGAGTTATTAATTGGTTTTTTGATAACTTGAGTATGTCACCGGATGAAGCTAAACAAAAGGCACCTAATTGGAGGAATTGTAGTATCAATGAAATTCGAGAATTAAGGAAAATTAAGAATCGTTTAAAGATTATCTCTGTGTTAGTTGACAGTAGCAAGCTTGTTCCAAATGTTGAACTTAGTACCTGGCTTTCTCTACGAAGTCAACTGCCTTAGTAGGTATTACCTTATATTCGCGCTTCTGTATCCTATAAAGAGGAGAAAATTTAGTCCTCCTCTCCCTACAAGGAGGGTTGAAGGAGAGGTTTTTAAACCTGTGAAAAGTCAATACAGCATAGTTTATAATTAAGAATAGTAAATTCTTGTAGTATTTATACTAAGAACGGTTTAGAAATGTCATTAGTCGCGTAGCGTAATGCGGAGCATTTGCCGCAGGCTAGAATCTCTAAGATGCTTCACTGCACTGCGTTTCGTTCAGCATGACAAAGTTTATATTTAACCCGTTTGCAGTATAGATGAATCATGGTAGTAAAGGTGAATCTACTCAGCCTGAGTCAACAGACCCTTATGAAGAAATTTTATTTAAAGGATATACAGAAGCTGAGGTAGCAGAGATTAAAATTCTTATGGAAAATTGGGATAAGGCAACTTATGTGACTTTAGCCAATAGTATTGTAGACCATGCTAATAGACATGATTTTGAGGATAATTATTTAAAATACTTGAGAAAAGCAAAGAATTTTAACAAAAAAGGGGCACGCAAGAAAATACTAAGTGATGGTGCAGTTAGGTGGAATAAAAGTGATGAATTCCTAATTGAAAGGAATGGTAAAATAGTATCATACGGTCAAAATTAATTACTATAAAAGTTATGTACAATCTAACAGAAAATCTTCCAAATAACTCTAATACTTCAAAAGAGTATATTAATAAAGTCTTAAATCAATTACTGATTGATTATAAAAACACGCGAGAAGAGCGTCGTAAACTTCTGAACTGGGAAGAATCTAAAGATTTTTCAATTCTAGGTGAAATCGAAATTTTTACAGATAGTATTAGAGGGTATGCATCTCAATTAACAACCGATAGTACTATAGAAAATCCTCAAGAATCTATAGAAAAATTGAAGCAAATACAAATATTTAATATCTCTGAGTTTGTAAAATGGTATTTTACGTATGATACAGAGTATCCCCAACTGAAAAACTATATTGAAAAACTTAACTATTTGCGATTGCTTATTATCGAGTATATTACTCAATATCAATTAGTTATGCCTGCATGAGAAGCGTAGGGTGGGCACTGCCCACCTTACCCTCCAAATCATTGGTGCATTCAGGTCAGATTACTCCGCTTGTTATGCATGATATTATGTATCGATAGAATTAATCATGGTTGTATTTTTTTGCTATCGCGCGCGCTTGTTTTATATGTAGATATTTTAGCTATAAAACATGTGTAGTGTATACAGGCTTTTTAGTTAATGCCAATTGCTCTAGTAATTCTGTTGCCAGAGTGGGTGTATCATAGCGATTAATTTCAGCTTTAAAGCTTTCTGCTCTTTCTTTATACTTCGGTGAGCTAAGAATCTTCATTACAGCGTTTCTAATTTGCTGAGGTGTCGGTGTACTAGTTTTTAAGTCTATTCCAGTTCCAGTCCATTGAACTCTGGCGCCAATTTCAGGTTTTTCTTCGGTTTGACCAGCAGTTACCATTGGCACACCAAAAGCTAAAGCTGTCTGTACACCATTAAATCCACCGTTTGTTACCATCACATCTACATAAGGTAACAGATAAGCATGAGGAATAAATCTTTCTAACCTAACGTTTTTGGGAAAAAGAATAACCTTCATTGAAAGCAAACTGAAGGTCGCCAATAATTGGTACACCAAAACTACCCGGCATGTTTTGAGCCGATTTAAGTTGCTGCATAACCCGTATTGATGAATGAGTTAATGAATTAAAAATTTATTTCATAAATACAGCATGAAATAACCGCGCGCTATCTGTCAATAGTTAATTAAAAATTTAATTCATAGTTTTAGCCTAAAAGGTGGTAACTATGAGCGAAAGCTTGTACAGTCAGATAAAAAGCTTGCAAAATGCAATAACTGTGGGCAGTACAGATAATACACAACCATCATCAAAAGTCAACCGGGCAACTCGTGATGCCGAGGTAACAAAACAGCAGATTTTAGATGCCGGAGAAATTGAGTTTGCGAAAAATGGATTATTTGGCGCTCGAACCGATGCGATAGCCAAAAGTGCAGGAGTGGCGCCGAGGATGATTTACTATTACTTTCAGAGTAAGGAAGGGTTGTATCAAGCAGTGTTAGAACGACCAGCATTAGAGTTTCAAGAAATGCTGGAGCAAATGAATTTAGAAGAACTACCAGCAAAAGAAGCTCTACAAGCGTTTTTGCGAACTGTAATTGCTTATGAAATTAAGCATCGTTATCAAGGGATGTTGTTATTTCAAGAAGCGAATCAAAATCAAGGTAAATATTTTCAGCAAACGAATTGGTCGCAACCACTTACATATGTTACCAAAATATTAGAAAAGGGAATGCAAGAAGGGATTTTTTGTAAGCAAGACCCATATATGACAACACTGACGATAGCGGGAATATGCGTTTTTTATGCCAATGCTTATGAAAATTTAAAACACCTTACCCCAGATGTCGAGTTACTAAGTGATGAAATGATTGAACGTTACACCCAAGCTGCTATTAACTTAGTGTTAAATGGTGTACTTGCTTAAACACATGCCAATATTCCTAACTTCTTAAAAAAGTCGGAAATCTTATTTTTTAAATTAATCAAAAAGAGAAATTACATCAATACTTGTTACTCGATGCATAGGCTTTGTTCTTTTTTCAGTTGTGATTAATTATTCTGCACCGACTTATAAGATACTAAAACCTTGACCAATCGGTTTAAGTAATGTTATGGTGTGTACATGAGTCGAGGACCAGATAAACAGTTTGACCCTGAAGTTGCTCTCTCAAAGGCAATGGACGTATTTTGGGCACGCGGGTATGAGGGAGCTAGTCTCTCTGAACTGCTCGAACAGATGGGCATTGGCAAAAAGAGTCTGTACGATACGTTTGGCAACAAACGCGCGCTCTTTCTCAAAGCACTCGAATATTATGCCAAGACAGAGGTGAAGTTGATGCGAGACCAACTTTTAGCTCCGGGTTCCCCCGTGGAGAATTTGGAGACGGTACTCCAAAATTTGCAACAGATGCATTCCTTGCCAGGAAGCAAAGGCTGTATGCTTGGCACGAATATTGCTGACTTTGATACCAGTGACTCGGAGATTGCAGCGACCTTACGCGGCTACCTGCAAGACGTTGAGGATGCCTTTTGTACTGCGATTACCCGTGCTCAAGAAGTTGGAGAACTTAAGCAGCAAGCGGCGCCTCGTGATTTAGCACGAATGTTGCTTTGTACTACACAGGGAATGGCTCTGTTGGGTCGAACGGTTGACACTGAAGCGCTTTTACTAAGTACCGTTCAGGCAATAATGGCACTTCTCAAGCAATCCTAATTTTTTTTACCTTAATTTAGACCATTCAGTCTAAGTTTATGTTCACACTTACCAGGAGGTATTTCTATGGCACGATTGCAGAACAAAACAGCGGTGATAACAGGGGGGACGACAGGTATCGGATTTGAAACTGCCAAGCAGTTTGTTGCTTCGGGTGCGCGAGTGATTATTACCGGACAAAACGAGGAGAGGTTGCAATCTGCTGCCCAAGAACTAGGCTCAAAGGTAATTCCTGTTCTAGCAGATGTACGAGTGCTTTCAAACCTGAACACTTTGGCAGAACGAGTAAAAGTAGAATTTGGTGGGTTAGATGTTCTATTTGTAAATGCCGGAATCGGACTTTTCGCACCCCTGGAAGCAATTGACGAGGCATTTTACGATGACCAATTCGATATCAACGTTAAAGGCACCTTTTTTACTGTACAGAAACTTGCTGGACTGTTGAACAAAGAAGCAAGCGTCATTTTAAATGCTTCGGCAGTCCATGAGAAAGGAGCAGCAACAGGCAGCGTGTATTTTGCAACGAAGGCGGCTGTACGTTCGTTTGCCCGAACCCTAGCTACTGAACTTGCATCTCGTAGAATTCGAGTGAATACAGTTAGTCCCGGTTTTATACCTACTAATTTTCAGAGCAAAATGGGATTGTCACCAGAAGCACTCGACAGTTTTGGAGAATATGTGAAGCAGTCCGCACCGCTAGGACGTTTTGGGAGACCAGAGGAAATTGCCTCTGCTGTTGTTTTTCTAGCTAGCAATAAATCATCTTACATAACAGCGGCAGATATCGTTGTTGATGGTGGCTATATGAACGTTTAAGCACCACAAACATTGATATTATTCTCGGTGTAACCAATTCAAAATACCTAAACCCGCAACTAAACCTACAAAGTTTCCAGTAATACCATTCATATTTGCTAATGCAACAAAAATATCAAGTGCGCGGATAATACGATTAGGGTCAACTATAGCAACACCTTGAGGTACAGCGATTGATTTTGCTAGTAGTACTGCGAGAGTGATGCCACCTCCTATAATTGTTGCGAGCATTCCTACCAAACTCGCAATAATACCCCATCGCACAATTTGCATCACTTCAGATTTCTTCGGATGCGTGCTAATATCACCATTACGGAGTCGTCTGGCAAGTCTTGTTTGTCGAAACGCTAAGTAAACATTAAATAGCAACAGTAATATTCCACAACCTGCCCAAAATATACCAATTCCAAGGCCTGGTGTAGTAGATTGAGTGTAATTAACTGCTGCTCCTGGTACAGATGTAGGAGATGTAATAGTTTGGTTGAAACTGCGTCCGGTAATGGCAAATAACAAGGTCAGTCCCCCAGCTACAGCAAACCCAAGCTCTACCCAAAAACCAATCCATCCTGCAAGCCGCAAGATATTGCCAATTTGTTCTAGTTTCCGCTCTATAACCTGTGTATTTGACCTTGTTTCCATTTTATCAGGTGGTGTTGCTAATTTAATGTATGAAAAATATTTTGTTTATGCACAAAACGTTGTTGTAGAGACGCGATTAATCGCGTCTCCACATATAATTAGGTTATTTAATTATAAATAGCTTCTATCTGCGGTATTAAAAAATCACAATTTTAAACTATTTTTATTGAAATTTAGTTTAAGTTTGTAAATATAAATTATTATACGTGATTATAAGTTTTACAACTTAACAACAGCCAAATGACGTAAAGATAAATAATAAATTATCTCCATCGCGAGGAAGATGGAACTATTACCATAAGTTTCTAGCCTGAGAAGCAGATAATTCTTGTTCTCTATCTCAATATTCATATTATCGAAATAAAAAAGGACTAATTTGCAGCAGAAATAATTTACTTCTCTGATTGTGTTTTAAATAATAAAGAACCCGAACCATCAGGAGAAGAAGGACTTGCCGATGTTCGCATCATTCGTGCTATCTACGAATCTGCACAAACACGTAAGCCAGTGCAACTAGGTACATTTAAACGACAACTTAGACCAGGCGCCGAGCAAATTATTGAGCGTCCAGCCACACAGCAAAAACCAGAATTAGTCCACGCCGCCGACCCATCAGGTAAATCATAGTTAAAACAAACAGCTTCTTGTGGGGTGGGCATCCTTGCCCGCTTAGTTGGAACGGGCAAGGATGCCCATTCCACTTTTAGATGCCCATTCCACTTTTGGATGGTTAATTAATTTTTGGCGCCTATACAACTACTGACCTACATCATCAAGTTAACGAGTACCCAGTAGCCAACAAGCACGGAAACTACGCCTACCCACAATTTAGCTTTATCCATAAGTCAATATCAAAGGTGAATTTTACAGATTGAGTACAAAAAATTCAGACGAGATAATTTGAAATGAATCAGTTTGTTAAATCTTTCTGTAATTTTGATTACTATTTTCAACTGTCAAACTGCACTTAAGGTAATATTCACTATCTGTGACTCGAAAACGTTGATTAAGTATCGAATGTGTCATACTGAACGGAGTGAAGTATCTTTAACGCTACGGTAAAAGCTACTTTAAGCAAAACGCCTATGTCCTGCGTACTGTTAACATTTTATACATAAATTCGATAAATAAACATCTTCGTAATCATCCAATAAACTATCAGTGATTACAACGCAAAAATAAGCAGTGTGAGGTTTTTACTGATTCATGACAACTATACAGCTTTCTTTAAAAACTTAATAAACGGGTATAGTATTACTCTCATAGAGTAAATACTAATTATACGTTTACCAGCTTGTTTATATAGCTGTATTAAATGCTTACTATTATTGTAGCAATTATAGTAGTATTAAAACTCTTACGTATGGTAGTTGTCAGTTTTAAAAAGCTTTATCTAAAACTGAACAACACTTGAAGTGTCTGGTTTAAGCAGTCTTTAACAGTAGCTATCTAAAGGTATATTCCGATAAAAATATTTCTTGTGGTAGGATAACTTCAATACTTCGGGTAGATAAGGTTTTGATTTTCAAACCCTTAAAGTTCTTATTAGAATCTCGAATGCACTTTTAAATATCAGCTAAATCTCAGCTAAATTCAGCTAAATCGGCTTGACGTTTATTAACACAATTAAGACTATCACAGGCGCCCTAAAAAAGGTGCAGGTGTGTCTAAATCACATTTAAGGAGAAAAAAATGCGGATTGCTCAAGTTGCTCCATTATGGGAAAGAGTACCACCACCAGGTTACGGTGGCACTGAGTTAGTGGTGGGGTTGCTGACAGATGAATTGGTTCGACGCGGACATGAAGTAACGCTTTTCGCTTCGGGAGACTCGCTAACTTTAGCGAAGCTCGAATCAGTTCATCCCCGCGCTTTGCGGTTGGACTCAAACGTTAAAGAGTACGGCATTTATGAAATGCTGCAACTTAATTGGGTCTACGAAAGGGCTTCGGAGTTCGATGTTATTCATTCTCATGTCGGCTTTAGCTCCTTACCTTTCGTTAATTTAGTTTCAACGCCCACAGTTCACACCCTCCACGGTATTTTTACGCCTGACAATGAAAAGATGTTTAAGCACGCCAAGCGTCAGCCGTATATCAGCATTTCAGATTCACAACGTGAACCAAGATTAGATTTAAATTGTGTTGCAACGGTTTATAACGGTATAGATGTTGCCAGCCATAAGTTTTTTCCTCAACCATCTGAACAACCTTATTTAGCCTTTGTTGGTCGTATATCTCCAGAAAAAGGCCCACACCACGCTATAGAAATTGCCAAGCGTTCTGGATGGACGTTAAAAATGGCTGGTAAAGTTGATGTGGTAGACGTTGAATACTTTGAACGCGAAATTAAGCCCCGTATAGACGGTGAGCAAATTCAGTATTTAGGTGAAGCAAACCACATTCAAAAGAATGAACTTATGGGACGCGCGGCAGCAACGCTATTCCCAATAACCTGGCGTGAACCTTTTGGCTTAGTAATGGTTGAGTCAATGGCTGCTGGTACACCAGTTATAGCGATGAAGATGGGTTCCACACCTGAAGTTATCGCGCATGGTAAGACTGGTTTTGTCTGTGAAAGCGTTGATGAATGTGTCGAAGCTATTGACAAAGCTATTGCTCTTGACCGCAACGTTTGCCGTGACTATGTTTGGCAAAACTTTAGCGCGGCTAAAATGGCTGATGGTTATGAAGCTGTGTACCGTAAAGTTATTGCCGAGCGTTTAGGAAAGACAAACGGACACTTCAAAGGTTCAGTTATTGCAGCAAGCAGCATGAATTAAGAAGAAGGTGGATAAGTTCAATCCACCTTTTTTATTAGTTTCGTTATCAAGCTTATCCTTCTGCATAACCTTGCAAATTCTCTGGTTCATAGAAGCGTAGAATCCGGGTTGCCGTATTAAGTAATTCTTGTGTACCGCGAACAATCACAAGATATTTGCCTGCATCTAGGCGGTTCCGATAGGGTAAAGCGTCGCCACTACCCACTGTTAAGCCAACTCCACCACCTACGAAGTACGCACCCAAGGCGCCGGATAATGCTCCTAATACTCCACCGAAAACGTGATTTCCTAGATGACCAATAGGAAGTATTTCAATACCCGTTAAAACATTAAAAGCATAACCAGCAACATAGCCGAAGGGAATTAGCCACAGCGACAAACGTTTAAAACCTTTTTTAGCTTGCTGTTCAGGATTAATTAACCCAAATTCATCAGCACTTTTATAGCCTTGTCCCAAGATATCAATTTGATTTGTAGGCAAACCTTCTTTTTCAAGTGCAGTATACGCTGCTTCCGCCTGAATTCTATCTGGTAATACTGCGACAAGATAATTCATATAATTATTACCTCAAAATACCCTAAAATAAGTTTTATCTAAAAATTTAAACTCGCACGCCTCTGCAAACCTCATTCTTGAGAATGATTTATATTATTAGTAATATGGCGCCAGAAATATACACAATTAGATGTAGAGACGCGATATATCGCGTCTCTACAACATGTGTATTTTATAAATGACGCGCGAATAGCCATATTATTATGGTGTAAATTCTTTAAAATATTAGTCGCTGGTATTTATGGAGAAAGACCAAGTATTGCTCAACGACTGGCATGTTATCGCGCGCGCTCAAGAATTAAAACCAGGCGCCGTTCTGCCAAAAAAGTTGTTAGGAGAAGATATTGTTGTTTGGCATGATGGTACTTCTATTCACGCATGGCAAGATTATTGCCCACATCGAGGAGCGAAACTTTCATTAGGATGGGTTAATAATAATACTTTAATTTGTCCGTATCATGGTTTGGTATTTAATACAGAAGGTAAGTGTGTAAAGGTTCCAGCAACTCCAGAAATAACAGTTCCTGCTAGACTTTGCATTAAAAGATACCAAGTAAAAGAACGTTATAGTTTAGTTTGGGTTTGTCTTGGAACTCCTCAACATGATATTCCTGATTTACCAGAGTGGGATGACGCAGATTATTCTAAATTTGTTTGTGGTCCTTATAGTTTTCAAACTAGTTCGCTACGTGTTATCGAAAATTTCTTCGACCCCGCACATATACCGTTCGTACATTCACGGACTTTTTCTAATCCAAATTTACCAGAAGTTGAGCTAGGAGAAGCTATAGAACATCCCGATAAACTTATCTTTAAGTTTGGGTTATGGGAATTAGATATTGAAACAGCAAAATCAGAACTTAGCAAAACTTTTTCTAACTATGAGTTACATATATTCCGTCCCTTGTTACCATACTACAAGCGTGGGAATCCTGAAGTTAACATGACGAGTTTATTTGCCGTTACACCCGTTTCAGAGCAAGAGTGTATTGCTTGGTCACTAACAGCATTCAAAGGCGTACATAATATGACATATGAACAATGGTGTACTACAGAGGCAAAAATTTTGTCTGAAGACCGCATGATTATTGAGTCACAAAGACCATCTCGCCTTCCTCTTGATTTACAAGCAGAGGTAAATCTCCCAACTGACCGTTACTCGATAGTTTACCGTAAGTGGCTGAAAAAACAAGGCGTGACTTTTGGCTGTATTTAAAGTTAAGTTTAAGATGGCGCCGTTTGTTCTATAATTACTTAGGAATATTTAACTACCAAACGTTAGGTAAGTTTACATTGACTGAGGCGCCACTCTCTAAGTTATCTACATGCAGTGGACGTTCGCGTGTGATTGATGCGGCAGAGCGATTGTTTCGTGCGCGCGGGTATAGTAATGTAACAATGCGAGATATTGCTTCATATGTGGGAATTCGGCAAGCTTCACTGTACTATCATTTTGAGAGTAAGGAGCATTTATATGTAGCTGTTACTGAGCTTGAGTTTGAGCATCATCATAAAGGTTTACAAAATGCAATAGAACAACAAGATAATTTACGCGCACAACTAAATTGTGCGGCAAACTGGTTTCTCTCTCAACCACCCGTGCATCTCTTGAGTATGTTGCACACCGATATGCCATGTTTAAGTGAAGAAAATCTTAAGAAGTTATCAGCGAGTTCTCGTAGATGTATATTTATCCCTGTACAGCAAATGTTTGAAGTAGCACAGCAAAAAGGAGAAATTCGTAGTTGTCGTGCAAATGTACTGGCTGGTTTTTTCTTATCGGTAATGGAAAGTATTCCAATGGTGATATCTGGTTCAGAAGTTGAAGCGAAACAAGTCATAGTTAATGAAATGATAGATGTTTTGTTAGATGGACTGACTCCGAAATAATTTTTTTCGTCTTTACCTACCGATTGATAGGTAGATTATATTTGTTGAAATAAGTACAATACACGATGAAGCATAATAATTAATCTATGACTACACTTTCAAATTTGCCAGAAACTCCTATTTCTCGTAGAGCTTTATTAAAATTATTTGGTGTTGGTACTGTTGCAGGGGTAATGGGATATTCACGCTTTGTTAAACCCAAACCAACGGTATTTCAAAAAGATAATCTTTTGTTACCATTGACTTTAACTCAACCTAAGACTGCTGTGATAGTTGGTGGGGGGTTAGCTGGTTTAGCTTGTGCTTACGAATTGAGTCAAAGGGGATTTGCGGTAACATTACTAGAAAAATCTCCGCAGTTTGGAGGTAAAATTGCTAGTTGGCAGGTTAATGTCGGCGCCGATAAGTTTAGAATGGAACATGGTTTTCATGGATTTTTTCCACAGTATTATAATTTAAACAGTTTAGTTAAAGATTTAAACGCTACAGATAACTTTCAATCGTTAAATTTTTATTCGCTTGTTTACCGCGAACACTATAAACCAGAAGTATTTCGTCCCAGCAGTTCAGCTTTTCCGTGGAATATTGTTGATTTGGCAATTGCTTCACCAAATCGCTTGCAGTGGGGAATAAATTTAACAAAGATTAAACATTTACAGGTATTTCAAGCAATAGGTGGATTTGAGCGTGAAAAGAATTATCAACGTTTTGATAATATTTCGGTTGCTGATTGGGTAGCAAAAGATTTTCCTCAAGGTTTGTATGACTTATACTTTTTACCTTTTGCCAAGTCAAGTTTGAATGCACCTGATTTAATGAGTGTGGGAGAATTAATGCAGTTCTTCCACTTTTATTTTTTTGGCAACCCCGAAGGTTTAGCTTTTAATGGTACTAAAGATGATATGGGTACTAGTTTAGTGCAACCTATTATTGATGCAATCAAAAGTAAAGGTGGTCAAGTTGTTACGAATGCAATTGTTAGTCAAATTAAAGTCGAAAATAACAGCGTCAACTCACTCACGTATCAAGTAGGTAGCGGCGCCAGTGATGTACCATTTTCTGTAAAGCGTAGTCATATTGTTGCCGATAATAGTAACATAGAATATTTTGGCGCCGCAGACGAAGTGTTCGCAGTGGCAGAAAATAGTACTGAAGCTGTGTCGCTAACTTGTACTCACCAAGGGTGTACCGTAAAAATGGCAGACGATGGTAAATTTCACTGTCCTTGTCATGGTGCGGTGTTTTCAGCAGATGGTAAGGTCTTGAAAGGGCCAGCAGAAAGAGATTTAGCGAAGTTTGATATTATTGGGCGCCCAAAGATTGGTTACAGTGACGAGTTACAATTAGTTGCAATTAAACCAGAATCTGTGAAACCAGAGACGGTTGTAGCAGATTACTATATATTTGCCACTGATGTACCTGGGGTGCAGCAGCTTTTCAAACGTTTAGATGGAGACGTTAATCAAAAAGCACGTGAGCAAATCGAAAAGTTGAGCATCGCAGACCCTTTTGCAGTATGTCGCTTTTGGTTCGACCGTGATTTTGCTTGGGAACAAAGCAATTTTACATCGCTATCTGGTTACGCACTCACAGACAGCATTACTTTATATCATCGCATTCAACAGCAATTTATCGACTGGTCGCAACGTACAGGTGGTAGTGTCGTTGAGTTACATGCTTATTGCTATAAAGAGAAAGAGTTTCCAACTCAATCCGCACTGCTCACGACTTTTGAGCAGGAACTGTATGATATTGTTCCTGAACTCAAGCAAGCTAATATCTTGCACCGTGAACTAGTCAACCAAAAAAACTTTTCTGGATATCCACCTAATAGTTACGCAGAACGTCCCGAAACTCGCAGTAATATTAATAACTTAATTTATGCAGGCGATTGGGTTAAAATGCCTTTTCCGTGCGGGTTAATGGAGCGTGCCGTCAGTAGTGGCTTGTTAGCAGCGAATGAAATTTTACACAGCGAGGGTCTACAAAGACGTGAGATTCTATCGGTAAATCCAGAGGGTTTATTAGAAATTTAATAGTTTTATCGCTTAATTTTAAGAGAGATTGGAATATTATGTTTACATAAAAACCGTTCTATTAAATCGACTGAAGTCGATATTACAATAATGGCACTTCAAATTAGTGACATTTTATATATTCTCTTGATTCCATTAGCTCTCTGGTTGATTTTCAACTTGGCAATGGGAAGGATGCAAGCTGGTCGGTTACTGCTAACGGTTCCAAACCGTGGAAGATATATCGGTCAAGTATTAGCTTTCTTAGCTGGGATACTGTTCGTAGTGTCAGCAGCAATATCTATTCGCTCATTTATTACAGATAACAACACTTCTGAAGGAATAGCTGGTATCTCTCGACTCATTTTTGGCGTTTACATGTTGTTAAATGGGTTTACATATCAACCCTCACTCATGGAAAATGGCATTTGGCTGGGGGATGGGGTGTTTATTAGGTGGGAAAAAATTCTATTCTATGAATGGAATGTAAATCCTGAGCAACCAGATGTTGATGTATTGGCTGTAAGAAGTTCGAGTCGTTTGGCTAAAAGAGTTTCTAACTTAATAGTCAAATCTTTACAGCGTCAACCTGTTGATGATTTGTTGCGTCAGTATGTTCCTACTATAAATGGGTGAGCCAATTGTAATTTTAAAAACGTTCTAGCTCAGGCAAATGTGGTATTAATACCTATGCGCGTATAATAATTACAGAACGACCTTTGGAGGTTGTTGCCGTTTTAGTTCCTAAACGGTCTATAAAAGCGGGTGCATTTGTGCGTCGGTCGAACACAAACAACCAACCATAATCTGCCTTTATCCGCTCTAAATAAGCTTCTAATTGTTCTAAACCTTTTGCTTCTGGGTCTTTTATTTTATCTCGCCATACTTTTATCTCTATTCCTAGAGTTACACTTTTATAACTCAAGCATAAATCCATGCGACCAGAACCAATAGCATACTCTCGCTCTAAAGTACCACCACCATTTACTACACGATGTAAAAATGACATTAGTACTATATGGGGTGCTATTTCATGGTAGGATGTAGTCTTCAGTAAAGGTTCTCCATGCTGGCGCCAAAAATCAATAAATGCTTCTAATAAATAATCAACATCTAATTCACCATCTTGAGTTAACCAAGTAGGCGTAATACTAGGTAAACTATCGGAGGCGCCTTGAGTTAAAACACGGGGAATAACTTCTCGATAAATAGGGTTAGCAATTACTAATCCACCATTTGGTTCTCGGCGTAATAATCCTAAATCTACCAAATATTGTCGGTCATCATCTGGTGTATCACCCAACGTATCTCCAGCTAACATTGGTTCTAATATCGCTTTGATTCTTGTTTCAGTAAGTCTCGAAGCAAGGGAATCAAGGTGGGTATCTTTACGTAAAATTAGTATTTCTTTAGCTTTATTAATATTTTCTACTGTAATTGCTTCTTCTGTATCTGTGACTAATTCTTCCACAATTTCTTTTGCCAAGGCATTGATTAACCAGGGTTGTCCAAGAGTTAAATCAAATGCCATTTGGGCGGCTTCGGGAGTAAAAACTTGCCCCGTGTCTTTTGTATGCTCCTGATATAATTCTGTTACCTCAGCAGCATTAAAATATCTCATTGTTAGTGAGCGGTCTTTGATATTAAATGGACTTGCTGTGTTTAATCTTTCTTTACCACCAGAGGCAACTTTATAATCACGCACATCCCGCATACCAACTAACCCTACGGATGAAGGAAAGTTTAATGGACGTTCAGAATAAGCGTCGCGCAGTTGTCGCAAGACAGAAATTAATACTTGGTTTTCTAGAGAATCTATTTCATCAATAAATAATACTAACGGTCGTGGACAACTTTGTGCCCAAAGTCTGAGATTAGCTTGAATTCTCTGTCCGGGTGGTCCAGAAACCCAGTCAGGGGGTTGTAGCTCTTTGGGTAACCTGTCTGTTATTTTACGACGCCATGCCGCCAAAATCGCAGACTCGGCGCCTCCGATATCATCTTTAAAAGCGTTTCCTACTTCTACTGATAAAGTAGCTGCACAATATTGTCCCATGCCAGTTATTTGTTCTGCCAAAGCTAATATTGCCGTAGTTTTACCTGTTTGACGGGGTGCGTGAATTACAAAGTAGCTACGTTGTCGAATCAAACGCTCAAGGGAAGGCAACCGAACAGTGGGTGATAACATGTAGTGGTCATCCCTGTTACATGGACCTGAGGTGTTGAACCAACGAGACATGAGTTTTAAGCCTCAGAAGATAACATGCTCTCCAGTTTAACGCAAGACTAATATTTTATTTACACTAGCCGTGTAATTTACAACTCACGCCTAGCATTCTTTGCAGCACCACATGAAGGCGAACTGCTTACTAGGAGTTTACGGTTTCATGCACCTAATTTAAAGAATATTTTGCCAAAAAATCGACCGCCTGACGGCGGGGGGTAAGGAAAAAAGAAAAAGAGTAAAGAGCAATAGGACTAAAGTATAAAGGGCTACTGAAGAATCCTCCCAACCCCGCAAACTACACGAAAACCAACATTATTGTTGTTGTTGTCGCGCGTCCTATTGTTGTTGTTGCGATAAGCAGTCGGGTTCGCCTATCCCTTCTCTACTCCCTCAACCATTCGAGTGAAGTAAATATCTGTTGCCTCAATCGCCAGGTATCTCCGTGTTCTAAATGAGCAAACCAACTTTGTATCGATTGATTTACTTTTTCCCGGTCGATTATACCACGAGTATAGTCTAATTGCAAACGTCTGAGTCGGCGCCTTGCTAAATGCAAATTACTACTTCGCACACGAATTCTATCTGGAAATACTCTAAAACCTAGAAAGGTGGCGCCGACTTTTGTAGCAAATAGTTGGCTTTTAATTGGATGAATTTGCAGTCTTAATTGATTTAAGTAATCTTCTATAGCTAACCGCGCGGTAGCTAAAAATTCCCAGTCATCTGAAAGTAAAGCGAAGTCATCGACATAACGAACGTATTTTTTAGCTTTTAACTGTTCCTTGACAAAATGGTCAAACCCGCTTAGATAGATATTCGCAAAAAATTGACTAGTTAAATTCCCAATTGGTAAACCGCGTCTACGAGTAACTGGGGTTAATAAATCATCGCCGGGAAAATATTCAATTACAGGTTCTTGTTCGTTACTATTATCAATAATAGTATCTATTAACCAAAGAGTATCAGTACATTTGATTTTCCGGCGTATCAACTCTTTTAATACGATATGGTCAATACTAGGAAAATACTTTCTGATATCGCACTGGAGTACATAACGACTATTGCGGGCAAAGTGAATAAATCTTTTTAATGCTTTATGAGTTCCAAAGCCAACTCGATTCGCGTAAGAATCTTGGATAAATGTAGACTCAAAAATCGGTACAATGATATTACATAGTGCATGATGAACAACTCTATCTCGATAAGGTGCAGCGGAGATGAGGCGACTTTTGAGACCCGTTAAGTGAAAGGTTCGGTAATTTCCAGGTTGGTAAGTTTTATTTGTTAGCTGTTTTTGTAAATTAATTAACTCGGTTTCGAGATGGTAGTTAAATTCTAAAACATTATCCCGAAATCGTTTACCTCTTTGTGCCTGACGCGCGGCTGAGAGTAGGTTTGTAAATTCAATAATTTGATGGTAAAGATTACCGCGACGCTTCATTATTGTTTATCTCTATTTCTTTTGTTGTTTTATCCAGCCACCAAGCTCTATACCAATTTCATCTACCAGTTTAATTGCATACTCATATCGCTCGACGGAAATAAAGTCAAAATCTTCTAACATCCGCGTCTGATAGCGTAAAATGTCTAGCTGAGTGTTTAAAGGTTCTAATAAAGCTAATTTGTTCTTGGCGTATTTAGCTTGAATCAATCCCTCGAATAAACTATACAACCCATTCATCATTTTATCTCCTAAAGTGAACTTATGAATCTTGGGTAAGCGCTCAATAATAGGGACATACCATTTAATACAATCATAAGTCTTTTGGATAACAGATAGTTCTTTCATTTTTACTTATTTTGATAAACCTTAAGATTTTACTAAAAAAATCGACCGCCTAACGGCGGAAAGGAAGGAAAAAAGAAAAAGAATAAAGGGCAATATAACTAAAGTATAAAGGGCTACTGAAGAATCCTCCCAACCCCGCAAACTACACGAAAACCAACATTATTGACGACGCTGTCGCGCGACCTATTGACGCCGTTGCGATAAGCAGAGCGGATGTACTGTGATTTACTATACCAGGAACCACCACGTATAACAGGAGGCCAATCTTCTTGAGAAAAATTATCATTTTTACTGTCAAGCCAAGCACTACCATCCGTCGGCGCCCCTTCATAATTACTGTGCCAATCATCAAGACACCATTCATACACGTTACCGTGCATATCGTATAACCCAAACGCATTAGCTACACGAAAACTTCCTACAGGTGTTGTTTTACGACGGGATTTTCCTTTGGGAGCACCACCGTAAGACGAACTACCATCGTAGCTAGCTAGTTCTGATGTAATTGTCTCGCCAAAATGAAAGGGTGTAGTTGTACCCGCGCGACAAGCATATTCCCATTCGGCTTCGCTTGGTAAAGTGTAGTCTCTACCTGTATACTCCGAGAGACGCGAGCAAAATTCTACAGCATCGTACCAAGAGACGCGCTCAACGGGTCGGTTATCGCCTTTAAATTCAGATGGGTCTGGTTTTAGTTCTCTATTTATTTGGGGTAATTGGGCAACAAATCTCCACTGTGTCTGAGTTATGGGGTATTTACCTATGAAAAAAGGCTGTACGGTAACTTTATGCTGGGGACTCTCGCTACCATGATATCCAACTTCATTTTCTGGCGCCCCCATTATAAAGCTTCCTCCAAGTATTGCGACCATTTCTATTCCCAGTTTGGCGGGTTTGCCTGGAGCTTCACCTAAATATTCGGTAAAGTAAAATGCTTGTTTTTGTTCTTGCTTAATTATTTGCCCACGTATATCAACTGTAACTGTTTTAAACTGGAAAGGTTTTAATTCTTCTAATTCGTCGTCTGTAATAACTGCTACGTGATATTCAAAGGGTTTTAACTCAACTCCCAATGCTGCGGCGATTTTTTGCTCTTCATCATCAAGAGGGTGTAGTTCGTCTTTTGATAATAATGGCGCAAAACCTCGCTCTTGCAGGAAATCGTCATACTTTTCTGACAATTTTCTCCACTCGATATCTGTCTCAGATAAGGAAAGTATTAACTTTCGCAATCTTGACTTGAGAGTATTAAACTTATCATCACCTTCAATCAAATATGTTAGTGGTGTCCAGCGATACTCGTTATCATTCTGATTTATACGGTTGGAAATGTAATGGAACATGAAATTACCAAGTTCCTGAAGTTGCTCTTCGTTTAAATGGCGAAGTAAAGCATTTCTTGTTTCCGGCGCCATTTCATACAGGTCATAGCCTATAGTTTCGCATAACCCCGATAGCAAAATATCTGCGACGGCATACCAGGGACAGTTTTTGACAAAGTTCTCGCGCAAACAATAAAGTAAATCTGAAGTGAGAGTGAGAGGAAAAGCAGCGTGATAGGCTAAAAGCTCCACTTGTTCTCGATGTTTTTCTTCCCCGTAGCGTTGTACAATAACACGAAGGCGCCGGGTTGTTAAATCATCTCTTCTACTAAGTTGGTTTACGGGTGGAGAATTTGGCATATGTTAATTTTACTTTCCTGTGGATTTTGTTTAACTACGGTTTGTAAACTAGTTGGTTCGTATGTCAACATTTCACCATTGAGTATTTTGTGTATTTCCCAAGCAGAAGTATGGCGCCAACGTTGAGATGGTAAGGGATTTAACCAGATTAATTGGCGAATACAAGGGGATAATTTATGTAAAAATTTCCAGATTCCCTGTATTCGTTCTGGACTGTAATTACCTAGTGTGGCGCCTGCATCGCTTATAATTAGGGCAATAGTGCGGTTTTGATGTAATTTGGATAAGAGATTTTTAATTAGTTCGGCTTTGGTTGGATGATGCCATTGGTATAAATATTCGTCTGGGTAACTTGTAAACCGATATACGCTTGCGGGTGTAATTCGAGCTTGGTCAATTGCTTGAATAAAAGGCTGAAGGGCAGCGAAAAATGGTACCATCGCCAAGTTATCATCAATTAGTAATAAAAGCTCGGCTCGACGAACTTTTATTGGTCGCATTACTACGTCACTAAAAATACCTTCTCGCTCAATTAAGTCAAGTGTTGCATCAATATCTAATTCGTATTCTTTGCCAATAGGTACTGGTCGTTTTAAAATTTTCCAAGCATCTCGAACGTCTTGCAGTTTTATTGGTAACTTCTGGGGAGTGAGGATAATTTTATTACTATTACTAGTGTCTTTAAAATGGTCTTTTTCTAGGGGAGTAGAAGTTCTCACAGCAGCAGGAACTTGCGTATTGTTTTCGTCTGATGCTTCCGCTGATGGTGTTCCTGTTTTTTTGGGTGTTCTCCTGGGTGGAATTTGGGGGAGGTTTGCTGTTGGTTTTACAACAGGGGGAGTTGTTTCTTGTGGTTGTTCCTCTGGTTCTGCGCCTTCTATATTGCGACGCTGTTGCATATTATTTTGAAAAGCTTCAAACGCATCCTTAAAAGTCTTAGCATCATAATTAGCGCTGGGTTTAACCCACAATAACCGACATACCCGTTTTAAATCTGACCATCCACCTAAACCGTAACCTTGGGAGATTGCTTCTCGCAATAGCTGATACTGTTCCAATGTTAAAGCCATTCCAGACTCTCGCATTTTTTGGAACAAGTCTAATAATAAGGAATCGATTTGGGCATACTCAGAGCTAATCATAGTATTATTTAAGTCAAATTTGTCTAACTATTCTCCGTACCTTTTGGGTATATGTTCTGAGCTTCTTTTGTTTTTAACAGCGTTCCTTTTAAAGATAGTTTATCGCAGAAGAACTTATCTAAATCCTTTAATGCTGTACTTATCTCACTTTTATCTAAATTTAAAAGAGCAGTGATAAAATCCATAAATTCGCTTGTCCCAGGTGGTCTAATTCCAGGGTAATCTTCCAGCTTATCGTGAATTTGATAAAAACTTTTTATGGCTTTGTTAACCAGTTCTTCTTTATTCCCACTCTGTTGACCAAAGCGTAAATCAATAATCTCCTTTAATTTTTTTTCTTGAGGAAATTCAACATAAAAGTAAAGACAGCGACGTAAGAATGGTTCTGGTAATGGTTTCTCGCGATTGCTAGTTATAAAAATAATTGGTTTATTCTTAGGAGTTGAAAATTTTTCTCCCGTTTCTGGAATTTCAAAACGCAGTTCTTCTAATTCCAGTAGTAAGTCATTGGCAAAATCACTATCTGCTTTGTCAATTTCGTCAATTAGTAAAATAGGACGATAAGGATGATTTTGCAATGCTTGACCTAATGATCCAAATTCTCTATAATTTTCCTTACTCTGCAATCTATGTTTTAAAAATCCAATCTCTACAATCCCCATAAACTCTCGTAATTGCTGTGGGTTAGTTCCCATTAATTGAGCATCTCGTAATCTTGCAACAGCATCATACCTGTAAAGTCCATCACGTGCGCGCGTCGTAGATTTAATATTCCAGATATAATAAGACCACCATAGTTGTGTACTATTATGGTTTTCTTGGTTTTGATTTTCCAGTTTTTTTAAATATTCTTGGTTTTTTTGTGTAAATTCATACACAACTGATGAAGCTAAACGAGTTTTACCACAACCGGGTTCCCCTTCCAATAGTAATGGTCGTTCGAGTGCAATTGCTAAATTTACCGCTTCAACTAAATCAGGACTGGGTAAGTAAGGGTAATACACTCGTCCTTCTAGGTCTGTTGAGTAATCTCCATTTACCTTTTGAGGCTGGTGTTTCCCTGTATACTTATCATTGGGTTGTATTTCTTTTGATATTTGTTTGTTGCTCATAATTCTAACTTTGTTCTAGTTTCCAAGAGTTTTGAATATCTTCAATGCCCTCATTTAATTTAAACACATTTTTACAAATCTCATCGATTACAGTATAAGGTTCTGTTTCAATTTTCATAGCTTGCCTGAATGTTTCGTTATCTATATTTAAAACTTTTTGCGATTCGGATTTATTTTGCAGATAAATTAACCATTTTTTCACCTCATTACATGAAATTTGACTTAAATTCAGTAAATTAATATTTTTGATTTTTTGATTATTAATATTAGTTTTTAATTCATCAATCAAGAATAAAATAAAATATATTGGCTTATTTACCTGCTTATGCTGTTTTCGAGTATGACTAGTTTTCTTAACTAATTGAGAATAGAACTTCGATAACTTTTTTTAGTTGATCAAAAGTAAAAGAATGATTAGAATATATATAAATAATTACAGTTTTCTGTTGATATAACTCAGCTAATTTTGTAACAAGCATTTCTATGCTAATATTATCTGCTGTATTTATCACATGTTTGAATTTTTGCGGAAAATTACTATCAAAATCTTGTCGTTCTGCATGAGCAAGTTTAATTGGAATTTTTGTTGCTGTATTTAAACCTCCTATTTTTTGCTCTAAAACACATCTAAGCCAAGGAGAAATTCTTATATCTGATTTAATTATAAAAAAACCTACCTGACAATTTATTTTATCTTGAAACTGCTTTTTTTGTTCATAACAATTTAACGACAGTAAATATTTATTCAAGTCTTTATTTACCGCTACCAAATTGTCTTTATTATTGCTTAATATTGGAGTTTTCTCATTAGCATCTTTACCACCTTTAGTAGTAGAATTTTCGGTTTCTCTGTTGAGCAATTCACATTCGTTATTTTCTATAAATTTAATTAATTCATTTAATTCATCTAATTCTTTTTTTTCACTATCCTTCAATTTGTTGTTATTTTCAATTTTAATTTGATAATGATTTAATAAGCGTTCAAAAAAAACATCCAAAGTCCCTTTATTTACTCCTTTTTTTTGATGAGGAGATAAAATTTTGTTTATTGTTGATTTGTCTAAGCTTACAACTTCTTTTAACTGTGCATTCGATGGGTCTTTTTTACCAAACAATTTTAGAAAAACTTGCTCTAATTTTTTTATACCTTCGTTAGTTAGTATATATGCTGGTTTTTGTTTTCGTACATCTTTAGGAAAATTTGATTTTTTATCTGAATCTTGGTTTGGCATTCCTTACTCCCAGTAACCCATTAACAGCACCCAAACAAATCCCTAATTTCCGACGGAAGACTTGTGTGTGGAGAGCTAACTTTGACTGACTGCATTTTAAACAATCACTCAAACTAGTATATCATCACGATGATCATCAGCACCCCAAAAAGTCGCTAATGCCGAAAGCCTTGCGGAGACTGACTTTGACTGTAGTCAAAAAAATAATTTAAAAATAGTGGATCATCAATCGCGATCATCAACCAAGTTTTATTTTAGCTCTTGATAACTTATAGATACAAGGAACGGAAACCTTTGGAGAAACTCATGATGATTAATAACAAGCATTTAGAACAAGAACTGCAATATCTCGTAGAGCAGATTAAAAAATTGCCACCTGATAGCAACGAGCATCGCAAAGCCTTAAATCATCTGCTAGTACTAATCAGTCCAGAACTCATTAAGTTATGCCGTCCATTTTCGGAGAAATATATTAAGGAGCATGAGCATCTGTGTGCTGATGCGTTGGAAAAAACCATTAGAGATATTTCTAAAACTATTCAGAAGTATGATCTTACGAAGGGCACGTTAGTGAATTGGGTTAAGGGCGCCTTCAAATTGAACCTTCGCAACCTGAAGAGAAATTCCAGGAACAAAGAGATGTCTAGCCTGGACGATATGAATTTAGATATTTCAGCACCAAGCAAGGAAGATAACTTACTTCGAGAGTTTATTGAACAGGATACAAGCGAACTACTTAACAAACGACTAAACTACAAAAATAAACACACAACTACCAAACAATTTATCTTACTTAAAGACGTATGGTTAATGCGGTTAGATGGGTACACAAATCAAGACATATGTGACGAATTTAACATTTCGCCGAAGTCCTTGTCTTCATTCATTAAGCGCAACGGGGAAAAAGCGATAGATTATTTACGCGAAAACGACTTATTATCTTGAGCCAACCTCTGAAAAAAATCGAATGGGACGTAAAAAACAGGGTAAGAAGAAGCCAAAAGCAAATGATGCGGAGATGAGTTAGACATTACGACTAACTAGCTTGTGTAGTTCGTAACTGCTGGGATAATTTACATTTAAACTAGCGAGGACGAATATTTTATTAGTTTATACCTACTGTTGCACCTTCTGACAAATCAGTCAAATAGTCTATTAAATCGTCTACTGATAGTAATTCATTTAAAGCGACTTGTGCTGAGGGAGTTTTGGTAAACCCTAAAATTACTGCCTCTCCTAGCGATGGACTCAATTTGACAATAACATAGCCTATTCTATTAGACCAAACTTCTGATGGAATCTCGCAATACTCTGTCTCGTTTGTTACAGGTATGCACTCTAGTACACCAATGTTTTTTACTGATAAATCTGCTGGAGAGAAGAATTTGAGCGTTAGCTTATCCTGACTACTGCTGCGCTCAGGTTCTGTCTCGAATCCCAAAATCTCTAGGTAATAATTAACTGCGTATACTGCCAAACTGTTGAGATATACAAGTTGAGCTTTATCGGTATTTTGATCAGGACAATATATAGATTGGCTAGAAATGCTTGCAGTTTCATGGGCTTTAGTACCGAGGGGTATGGTGAATGATACTTTTTGAGCTTTGTCAAATGCCTCAAACATTGTTACTTACCGAATACACAAAAGTATGACTAATAAAAGTATATCAACTCTAATTTCCGCAAACCTAACAATGCTGGTTATTTGACGGGCGCCTGACAATAACACAAGCATTGCACACCTCATACAGGCGCCTGTCAATATACAGCTTATATAGACGTAGGTTGGGTTGAGGAACGAAACCCAACTTTTATAAGGTTTTGTTGGGTTACGCAAAGCCTCCACCCAACCTACAAATATTCTTGAGCAGTACTGAGGCGCCTGTCAATATACAGTATGCATCTCAAAAATAGCACAGCTAGATAATGTTCGGAGTGCTGTCATCTATTCTCAGCCAAAAAATTTCAGAAATTGCGGAAAAGACTTTTAGATTTGACTAATAAAAGTAGAAAAGAAAACAGATGCTTTTTGAAACCTCCTAAAGTTATTTACCAGCGCTGCGGAAAAAACATTGAGGTTTGACTAATAAAAGTAGACAAGATTTTTAGCAGGAGGACTATTAATATGTTACACAAAAGAAAAAGAAATATCAAAATTCCTATAGCTTTTCAAGGAGGAGGTGTACGTGGTACTGCTTATATCGGAGCTATCACAGCGTTAGAAGAACTTGGAATTTACCCCTGTGCTGTTAGCGGTTCTTCTGCTGGTGCGATAGTCGCAGCTTTTGTTGCATCAGGCTTCACGGCAGACGAAATGCTAATATTGATGAACGATAAAGACTTTAGCGAATTTCTAGACCCTGTTTGTAAAATTCCTGTTTTACGCTTGTTGATTGCTTACCTGCAAAAAGGTTGTTTTAAAGGTCGAAACTTTCATGAGTGGGTAGAGAGCAACTTGAGAATAAAATTAAAAAAATCTCAACCCGGTTCTTTACCAACCTTTAACGACATTGACATACCCTTGATAATCACGGCTACCAATATCACGCACAAAAAATTAGTAGTCGCTAGCCAAAAAAACACCCTAAGCCTTCCAATTGCAGATGCAGTTAGAATGTCTATGTCGTTACCTTTTATTTTTGTTCCTGTTAGAGTATCAAGTTGCGAAATCGTAGATGGTGGGGTCACAAATAATTTCCCATGTCGAGAGCTTCGAGAATTAATTTCTGATAAGCCTATTTTAGGGTTCCGTCTTCAAACAGAAGAAAACCCTTCATACAGAAAAAGTTGGTTTGATTTTATTGGGTCTCTTATGGAGTCTGCGATTAGCGCGGCAACACATTCCCAAGAGTTCACAGTGGAAAACTTGCACACCATTCATTTACCTACTCTTGGTGTTGGGGTAGCAGACTTTCATATCTCACGTGAGAAGAAAATGCAGCTATTTGAAGCTGGGTATAATGCGACCCTTGCGTATTTTAATACCGATGAAGGGCAACGGTTTCTTGAGAAATGTGGTAGATATTGAAACTAATCCCCCCTAACCCCCCTTAATAAGGGGGGAAAAAGAGGGATTTTTAGCCCCCCTTATTAAGGGGGGTTGGGGGGATTCTTATTCGAGGGTTTGACTAAAAGTTATTTACCAGCGCTGCGGAAAAAACCTTTGAATTTGACTAAGTAAAGTAGAAAGCAAAGCAAACTAGCTTATTAATTGGAGCAAAAAAATGTCTTACAAGTTTGTTGGTTACTTTGAAAATTGGGCACAATGGCGCCAAGAAGGTGGAAGTTTTAAGCCTGACGCTATCGACGCTAGCTTATATACTCACATTAATTTCGCCTTTGCTAATTTTGGATTTATATCACCAGGTTTTCCTGACAAAGGAGGTCCAAAACTGACTGGCGATTTTAAGGTGCTAGCACATGAGTGGAATGATGAGAAGGAACTATACCCCGCTCTGCAACAATTAAAGCAGAAAAATCCCAATCTTAAAACCCTTATTTCCATCGGTGGTTGGAATTATAATGACCCAACTTCTCAGTATTCAGGAAAATGGACTTCTGAATTATTTAGCAAAATGGCAAATAAAGGAGAGCATAGACAAGAGTTTATCGCATCTGCGATTGAATTTGCTCTTCATCATGGCTTTGATGGTATTGACCTTGATTGGGAATACCCAGGAGATATGCGTCAAGGAGGTAACGTCAATGGTGCTGACGACTTTGCTAATTATTTGACTCTTTTAGCTGAGTTTCGCAGTGCAATTAACGGTAAAAATTTACTACTCACAATTGCGGCGCCTGCAATTGTCACTGTTGGTGTACCAGATGACTCACCTTACAAAGACCCGAAAAAATATTTTGAGTGGCTGGGTAATTGTGCGGCTCACCTCGATTGGCTGAATATTATGGCTTACGATTATCATGGCGCCTTTGACCCAGTAACCGGTGTACTGGCGCCTTTATTAGAAGATTCAGTTCCTGACGGGCAGTATAGTCTCAAAAATACCGTTGAGTCTTACAAAAAACTGGCGAAAATTCCTCCTGACAAATTGGTGCTTGGCATCGGAACATACGGTCGTACTTTTCAGGTTACAAATCCACTTTCTGAAGATGATAACAAGCCTAACAAACACAAAAGCGCGCCAGGAGCAGAAGGAGGCGCCACTAAAGAACCGGGTGTTTTAGCTTACTACGAAATCGCTCAACGCTTAGAGAGCAATCAGTATCAAAGAGTATGGCACGACTGTACTCATACCCCTTATGCATATAGCACCGCAACTAATGAATGGGTAAGCTACGAAGATGAGGAATCTGTTGCTTATAAAGCTAGTTATTTGATACGCGAAGGTTTAGGGGGTGCAATGATTTGGTCGATAGCTCTGGATGACTTTAAAAATGGTTTTCCACTGCAAAAAAAGATTAAGGAAATATTAAATAATCCTGAACAGCGACCAGAAATTGCTTGGCATCAGTGTTCTACATCTAATCTTCCTGATATCGAAGAAGACAACTTAGTTACAGGTGCTTACTCCCCGGCTATTGCAGTCAATAATAAAGGCATCGTAACACAAATTTTTCTCGATAAAAGCGGTAATGGAGATAATAAAGACGCTTTATTCGTTCGGGTTGGTACACATACCCCAGAAGGTGTAATTTGGGGAGTGCGAGACAAAGTTTCTGACAAAAAAGCTGGAGGTTCAAAAAGTACTCAGTCAGACGAAAGAAATACATCGATAGCGATTAATAATAACAATTATATAGTCGTTGTCTTTACAAGTGCTGAAGAGGGTGACGAACCCGATAACTGGAAACTTTATTACCGTTTGGGACGAGTTGAAAGCTATAGTATCGACTGGCTGTCAGATGTAATGGAATATGAAAATGGCACCAATCCATCAATTGCTTTAGCTGATGATAACACCTTCGTAGGCGTTCATCAAGCAGGAAGATACGACACTTCCAATTTTCGCTATTATCGAACAGGTACAATTAACGGTAGAGAACTTGCATTATCTCCTAGTAAAAGATTCAAAAATAAAGATGGAGGAGACGAATTAGGTAAATATCCTGCTGTTGCGGTCACAACACTTAATTCCGGTCAAAATATTGCTTTAGAAGTACATACCAGTGAGGCTTTGTCTTCACAACTTTGGTACCGCTTAGGTATTATACAAGGAGATGATATTAAGTGGGGTATTAGTATATCTCAATCGGATAAAGGCATTTCTTCATCAGTTGCTATTTCCGAAGATGGTTATGTTGTAGAAATTCATAAATCAAACGAATTTAATGGGCTTTGGTATAAAGTTGCTAAGTTAAATACGCAAGATGGTAGTATTAAACTTGATTGGATAACGACAAAAGCTCATAAATTTGGTAATGGTATTCAACCCTCGGTTGCTTTAGCTGGAAGTGGAGAAAATTATATTCTCGTACAAACTAATAAAGCAGATTACTCAGGAGATTTTAACGATAATCGCGTCATTACTAGAGCAACTATTCCTGTAGTTAGTGCATTTGTGGGCGCCATGTCTTTCTTTGAATCAATAGGAATTGATTTAGAAAGTCACGGTATTCAGCTTAATCCAGAAACAGATGAATGGGAAAGGGTTGCGCTAGAAATGCCACCTAGCAGTCGTGAAAAAGCGTGGGAGATATTTAAACTATCTATCATGTGGATACCGATTATCCCTAATGTTATCTCACTCGTAGAAAACTCGATTAATTGCGATGCTGGTGATGAAGATGCTTGTAAAGACATTGGAATTGATGCCGCTTTTTTAGCTATAGAAATCATTCCATTTGGTGCAGCTATTAAAGTAGCTAAAGCACCTGCAAAATCAATCGTAGGAGTTTTAAAGGGTATTTCTGAAGTTGGTCAAAAGTTTAAACTTGACGACATTATAGACACTTTGAGAAAGAAAAACCTAGGACCAATAGCTGATTGGTTTAAACGTCATCCAGAGCGTCTTAGCAAAATTCGTCAAATATCTCGCCAAGTAGATATTGAGCTTATGTTCCCTTGTCTCGGTTCTAAGAAGACACCCTAATTGTTTTAGTCGTTTCAACTAGAAACCTGGTTTCTCTGTCGATAATTTCTAATAAAAACAACGATTTTGAGTAGAAACAAGGTTTATTTTCGTACCGTACATACAACAACAAAAATTATGGATGACATACTTACCCTAGATTTAACCGATTTTCTGGACGGTGAGTTTACAGAGAATCAAGGTAATAAGTACAATGAATTCATTGGAAAATTGCGGGAGAGTTTTAATAAAAATTCTCAGGCTAATGGAAATTTTCTTGTGGATGTTGTGAGTAAGCAAGAAAATGCAATGCTGGCTCTAAGAAAGAATGATTTATACTTAGTTGGTTCTGGTTCTAACAAAGACAACTTAGTATTTCCTCAAAACGAAAAGCTTTTAAGCTACATAGACGAAAGCCTTAACTTTAATAGTCCAGGTCTTCTAACGGGGCTAAAGGAACTGAGGGAGGGGAAACTTGTAAAAAAAGCAAATGATCGTTTAGTTATTGGTAATGGTACACGCTTATTTGCTAACTTAATTAGCGAAGCCGCGCGATTTGGCGTTATCCGGGAAAACTTTGCTCGGCGCCTAGCCACACCTAAAGGAGATATAGATGTTAACAAGTTTCTTCCGTTAGTTAAGGATTGGGAAAAATTGTATAAGGCAGTTAACAAAGTAAATGGAACTGAACCAGTCGATAAAAAGCTCGTTGGTCTTAGTGATGAATTGGTGGAATATGGTGGTGATGGAGTCAAGTACAACAAATATTGCCAGTGTAAAAATGGCATGTTGGGCATAAATTTACCTTAAACATATCTAATAAGCAAGACCCTAACCCGCCAGCACCCTAGGAAGGTGCGGCTAATACAGCAAAGCCCACCTACGTGGGCTAATTTTTTTAGCCCACGCAGGTGGGCTTCGTATCAATAGCCCCACCCTTCTAGGGTGTGGCGATATATCGGCATCAAGCTAAGTCTGCTCCTTCTAGTCCACAAGCGTTTTCCTTGCATACCAAGGCTTCAACCGCAAGCCACGGTCACTACGATATCTTAGATTACCGGGCACGATTAGAAACGTTTTTAAAGCTTGGTTATCGCTTTTTGTTTAATCTAATCTCCGTACTAAATATTAGTTTAACAGATTCAATTACGTTTTTCAATATATCTATAATCAAAAAACCTCTCTATAGTAGGGAGTTTTAGAAAAGTATAGATAAGTTTTAGCGACTAGTAAACATCCTCACAATTTACCAAGGGTATGCTTTGGAATTTTACCACAGAGACGCAGAGTTCACAGAGTAAGAGGTAAAAGAGGTAAGAGGACTTGTTATATATATAGATGTAATAAATATATTTGGGCAATTTGTGACTATATTACTTCCTAAACTACCTCTACCATTACCACTTGTCGGCGCCGAAGTTGCTTCTTTTACAGAGTACACTGTTACGCAACGAATGCCTGCTATTGCTCGTCGCGTTATAGCTGAAAATTCTTTTATTAGTACAGTTAATGATAGTTTAGAACAACTTGCTAGTGCTTTACCGAGTGGGTATATACTACCTTTGGTAGATGACACTGGCGCCGATTTTAGGAATTGGAATGAATACCTTCAATCTTTTCTTGGGCAACGTTGGGTTGATACTCCCTGGTTTTTTGCTGAAACTTATTTTTATCGTTTGATTTTAAATATTACTGGTTATTTTGCTCCTGGTGATACTCAAGGTGTTGACCCGTTCGCACTCCAAAAGCGTCAAGGTTTAGAAACTGGTTTTGACGCTATCGCTACACTATGTCATCAAGTTAATAGCTGGTTAGATAATTCTGAATCAGAAGAAGCATTATTAGGTTTATTATATTTTGCTTTATGGGGTAATCGCGTTGATTTAAGTTTGTGGTCTGCATTTGAAACCGACCGCACTCAATTTGATATTCAGAGTCAGCAAGCACACATATTAGTCAACGATGCAGCTTCGGTAGTTGATTTAATTAACAAGAACCAGCAAGGACGTTTTGATGTAGTTGTTGATAATGCTGGGTTTGAGTTGGTTTGCGATTTATGTTTAGTCGATTTTTTACTCGGTAGCGGTTTAGCTAAACAAATTAAGTTACATCTTAAACCACATCCCACTTTTGTCTCAGATGCCATGATTCTAGATGTACATCAAACAATTGAATTTTTTGCTAAATCAAATAATTGGGATGTAACATTTTTAGCAAACCGTCTACAAGAATACTTGGAATTAGGAAAACTAGTTTTAAGCAGCGATTACTTTTGGACATCTCCATTAGCCTTTTGGGAAATGCCCGATGTAATTAGAAATGATTTAGCTGCTAGTAACTTGACAATTATTAAAGGTGACGCAAATTACCGTCGATTACTCGGTGATAGACACTGGAACTACACCACCAACATCAACGATATTATCTCTTATTTCCCGGCGCCATTACTTGCACTACGCACCCTAAAATCTGAAGTTGCCGCAGGAATTAAGCCACAAATCATCGAAAAAGTGGCGCCAAGCGATACAAATTGGTTAACCAACGGTCAATGGGGTGTAATTCAATTAGTCCCCAACCCTGCATAAAAACCAAAAACCTCTTGTAGAACATATTGTGAGACATCTTGTGGAACGGGCATCCCTGCCCGTCTCTTTTATTTTTATAAGGCGGGCAAGGATGCCCCTCCACAAGAGTGTGTAGCTAATGAGTATCATTATTTACGTAAAAAACGAAATATTTGATGCTTTAACAAAACTTCATATGTAAAAAATAGACAATAACTCTTACGACAAAGTTGTTAAAATTTGTTAAGAATAGTGACAGGAATGTCAAAATTAGGAAAACCTTTTTATGGTAGATGCAGTCGATAACCAGCCACCATTAAACCAAACGCTGTTTTTAGCAGGGGAAACTCCGGCGCCAAAATGTTCTCACGTTGTAATAGTTGGAGGTGGTTTTGGGGGGTTGTACGCAGCGAAAGCGTTAAGTCGTGTGAATAATGTTCAAGTTACACTGATTGATAAGCGGAATTTTCACCTTTTTCAACCACTGTTGTATCAGGTTGCCACTGGTACGGTATCACCTGCAGATATTTCCTCACCGCTACGTGCGGTATTGAATAAGAGTAAAAATACCAAGGTGTTACTCGGTGAAGTTACGAGTATTGACCCACAGGGACAAAAAGTCTTTATGGGCGATGATGTAATAAGTTATGATTCGTTGATTTTAGCGACGGGTGCAAAACATTCTTATTTTGGTAAAGATGAATGGGAAGAACACGCACCTGGTTTAAAGACGGTTGAAGATGCAATTCAAATGCGGCGCCGTATATTTAGTGCATTTGAAGCAGCAGAGAAAGAAACAGACGCACAAGCTAGACGTGCTTTATTAACGTTTGTGGTTGTTGGTGGTGGTCCGACTGGGGTGGAATTAGCAGGCGCCATCGCAGAAATTGCTTACCATACAATGAAAGAAGACTTCCGCAATATTGATACATCTGAAGCACAAATCATTCTTTTAGAAGGTTTAGACAGAGTTTTACCACCTTTTGCACCAGAGTTATCACAAAAAGCTGCTGCTTCATTAAAGCAGTTAGGTGTAACTGTACGCACAAGTACTATGGTGACAAATATAGAAAATAATATAGTCACAATTAAAAGTGGTGATAACGTTGAGCAAATTCCTGCACAAACAGTATTATGGGCAGCAGGTGTAAAAGCGTCACCATTGGGTAAAACCCTTGCGGAAGCTACATCAGTTGAATGCGACCGTGCAGGACGTGTTGTTGTAGAATCAGACTTTAGTGTTAAAGGTTATCCAAATATATTTGTAATTGGTGACTTAGCTAATTACTCACATCAAAATGCTAAACCCTTACCAGGAGTGGCGCCAGTTGCCATGCAAGCAGGTGAGTATGTAGCATCTGTTATTAAAACACGACTCAAAGGAAAAACTCCGGCACCGTTTAAATATAAAGACCACGGTAGTTTAGCAGTGATTGGACGCAATCGCGCGGTTGTCGATTTGGGCTTTACGAAACTTACAGGTTTTGTTGCTTGGGTATTTTGGTTATTTGTCCATGTTTATTTCTTGATTGAATTTAATAACAAGTTAGTCGTCATGGTGCAGTGGGGATGGAATTACATCACCCGCAATAGAGGTGCAAGACTAATTACAGGTAGCGAAATGGTGCCAACACCTGTTAAACAAAGTCCAGACGATTACTCAATAGTTAATAGTCCTTCGCCTGTCAACGTGTAGTAATGTCATGTCATTCTGAGCGCAGCGAAGAATCTCAAAGTTTCGATAGTAAAAGAGATGCTTCACTACGTTCAGCATGACATTGTTTAGATATTAATTAGATGCTTCACTACGTTCAGCATGACATTGTTTAGATATTAATTAAATGCTTTACGGGGCGTGACTCATGACATTGTTTTTTAAAATCTAAAGGTAGTACGCACAGTTCCAACGTAGATGGAATCGTTGTTGCTGTTATGTTCTGGGTTTGTAATCATTAATACACCAAAGGTGATTCCAAGATTTTTTGAAGCTTGCAATCTATAAAAAGCTTCTAAATGTAGCGAAGTATCTGAATCCTGATATTTACTGTTGCCAACTGTAAAATCGTTACTTGTTACTTTCGGTGGTTGACCAATTATAAAGCCAGCCAAGCTACCTTCAGAACCAAAATCAGGCAACGCGAGGGTAAATGCCCAGTTGAAGATATTAGCTGTAGGATTATTTTCTAAGTCAGTAGCTGTCGCGCGTGTGTATCCAACCCAACCTCCAACAGTAATATTAGGGTTGAGTTTTATAGTTGATTGAAGTCCAAAAGTGTTTGCAACGATGGCTTCACTTTCATCATCAAACGGGTCGTTTGCACGCTCGCTTCCAGTTCCGGTATTAACGTTATTGTAAGAGTATATATAAGTTAAACCAAATTCGATATCTTGTGCTGGTTCTAATGTTAATTGCGCGATGGCGCCATAATCTGCTTTATTAAATCCAACTTCTGGGTCATCTACATCACTGGCAATAAAACCTACTTCAAACTCAAAAGCATCACTAATTTCATAACTTAACCCTAAACCAGCACCTCCTCCTTGACGATAAATAGGGTTACGTTGACCAAAACGAGAGATGGCGCCTCTTGAACTTCCACTAATATAAGTGTTGAGAGGGTCGGTAAAGTCTGCCAGATCACCACCAACAACAGGTATGAGAACTCTTAAATCTTTGCTAATTAGAAAAGAATAATCTAAACCACTGACACGAACTTGGTGATTATCGCTTCCTTGAAAAGCCAAACGAGCCATATCAGTTCCAGTAACTCTATCAAGTCTAGGAAGATTACTACTTTGCAAGCGAACTCTTAGGTTATCTTTACCTGTAAAACTGGTGTTCAAGTTGAGACGAACACGCGAACCTAAAGTAATATTATTATCGTTATCATTTTCTTTATCCTCAACACCAATGACGGCAAATAATACCTCTCCAGTCAATTTAGTTGTAGTGGAAAATTGATTGAGTTCTCCTGGTGAGCGTTGTTCTAAAAGCTCTACTCTTCTTTGTAAATTATCGAGTTCTGTTGCAAACTCTGTTTGTAAGCGCTGCAAAAGTTTTAAGTCTTCTTGCGTTATGTTTTGAGAATTCAGTGCAATTTGCTTATTTATAGAGTTAATTGCAGCACTTATTACCGCAGCAAATTCGTAGCGAGTTAATGAACGATTTCCATCAAACTTTTTGTCAGCAGATAATCCATAGCGGTCTAATAATGATTGTAGAGCAGTATAAACCCAGTCTGTAGGATGTATATCTGATAACTCAGAAACCGAAGTAATTTCGTTCTCACAACCTAGCTCACATTTTGCATCATTTTCAACAGAAGTAACTAAATTAAGTTTTTGAACAAAAGAGGTTTTACTTTGTTTCGTATCCGAAAAACTCAATTCATAAGAGGGATGTAACGTAGGAGCTTTAGGTTCTAATTTTTCTATATCAGGTTGAAGTTGCATTTGACTCAATGACTGCTCAGGTATATTTTCAGGTAAATGCACCTTAATAGCAGAAACTTGACTAAAAGGAAAAAGAGAATTAAGTAAAATTACTAAACTCACCTTTAAACCTCGAAAATATTTGACCATCCTACTTACTCATACGAACAAGTAGTATTCTTAAGTATAAGGGTAATATTAGTCAAGCTTTTCCTGATAACTTACAGTAAAATGATAGTGATTAATAATTGATGTAATTAATATAACAGATATTTTGATTGTTTTTGAATATACCTTATAAGAAAATCTCTGTGCAAAGATGCGATTAATCCCATCTTTATCTACACCACTGTGGTAAAATTTGTAACGACTTTCTACCACAGAGACGCAGAGAACACAGAGACAGCAGATTGAAGAGTTAAACTTTGGATAATTCTTTTGTCGGCGCCTTTTGGCTCATAATTTCAGGAAGCTCAAGCTTGTGTTTGGGTAGCATAGTCGCATAACGGTCGGTAAGATAACGGTTGAGTTTTCTGTCAAGCTTTTTGAGGAACCTTTTTAAGGGTTTATTTTCTTGCCCGAAGCTGACTTTACGTACAAAGGGTTTGATAATTGTTGAGATGCGTCTAACACCCAATTTTTTGTACTTGGTTTTAAAATAACCGTCCTCGCATAAATCCCATTTTTCACGGATGCGTTCTAAAGAAGCCAAAGTCCAAGCATCGCTCCAACGCAACATATAGAAATGTAAATCTGTCCACTCTAGAGGTGGTCCGGGTACGTAGGTAACTAAGCTAGCTGGCTCAAAGTATACCTTACCTCCTACAGCAGCGACATTCATGCAAAAATCAAGGTGTTCTTTGGTATTGAGCATCGCTTCATCAAGATAACCAATGCGCTCAAATATATTGGTACGAACTAAAGTACAATGGAATTCTGATAATTCTGTTTCGGTGCGCTGAAGTTGGGAAAGTAGTTCTACAGCATTATGTCCTTGTTTGTACATTTTTTCGCGTAGATGGCGCCGACCTTTAACGTCAATAACTACATGACTTTCTCCACCAGCAAAGTGTACTCTTTGGTGGATAGGTTTCTTTTCGCACATCAGAGGCCCAACGACAGCAGCTTCAGTTTCTTCTGCACAGTCAACTAAAGCTTTTAACCAACCTGGAGAAACCACAACATCGTTATCAACAAATACTAAGTATTTGGTATCAACGTGACTTAAACCGATATTACGCGCGTGGTTGGGAGAAAGGTAATAGTCTGTACGAATGAGTGTAAAATCCTTTTCTCGTGCTTTTGTTTCTAAATAGCGACGAACTTTAGCTGGTGAGTTTCCATCAATATAAATTAGTTTGAATGGAAAATCTGTATGTTCGTAAATACTTTCTAATGATTCTTGTGTACAGCTAAAACGTTCGCGAGGTACGACAACTAGTGTAACAATTGGTTCTGTCATTTTTTATATACTCCATTATAATTATGATATTTTTGTATGGTGGGCAGTGTTCACCCTACTTTGTTGCTACTAAAGGTCTTACAGTTAAATGTTGAGGTAATTCGTTATTCAGCATTTGCTGATAAATTTCAACTAATTCATCATTCAGCTTGGTCATGTCATAATTTGCTTCAACGCGCGCGCGACCTGCTCTACCCATTTTTGCCCATTCAGAAGAATGTTCGATAAGATAAATTAATTTTTCTGCAATAGCTTCTGCATCATGCTCTGGTACTAAAAATCCAGAAATTGCATCTTGTACTAATTCGGGAATACCACCGTGTAATGTACTAATTACAGGTAAACCCATTGCCATTGCTTCTTTAAGAGTATTTACTGGTGCGTCTTGATTTCCATCTTTACCAGTTACACTAGGAGCAACAAATATATGACATTTATCGAGTATTTCAACAATTTCTTTTTGCTGTTTCCATCCTAGCAGTTTGACAATGTGATTTACATTGAGTTCGGCACTTAATTTTTCAAATTTTTCTTTAAGCTCACCGTCACCAATTACATTATATTCTAAACATGGGTAGATTTTTGCTACTTGAGCAATAGCTTTAATTACATATTCTATACCCTTTTTTTCTACAAGGCGCCCTGTAGTTGCAATTCTAATAACTCCATCATTAGGAAAATTACGCTCTTGAAAGAAAAACTTGCTGGTATCAATTCCTGAACCATGAACATGAATCATGTTGGCATCACAACCTAGCGCAACTGCTTTATTTTTGAAAAATTCACAGTTAGCTAAGAAAAAATCTGTTTCTTGGAATAATTCTTTATAAACTTTTTCTCCCCATTTCGGTAAAAACTTACTAATGTCTGAACCGCGAAATGTTGAAATTAGTTTACCTTCAATTAAACCAAGTTGCCGAAACCACACACCAAACACACCCAAGGTACTAAATTGACAGTGGATAATGTCGTATGATTTCTTTTCCAAAAAAGGTATTGCTCGGTAGAGCATTTTTAATGATTTAGCTTGGCTAACATATCGAGAAGTATTGAGTAATTGCAGACAAACTGAAGGATTTTTATGAAAGTTTACTAGCAGTAGACTTAAGCCTTTAATCCAACGCCATAGTTCATTTTCAGGTCGAGTTGGTGCGTAAATTGTACGCTCTAGCAGATTATATTGCTCTACTAATGGATGCACTTTTGATGTGTCTTCAGGTGGCCCATCGAGTGAGTAAATATCAACTTCGTGTCCACGCTCTATTGTACCTGCTATTTGGTTTAAAATGAATGGTTCTGATAGCACAGGGAAGTGTGCAACGAAGAATGCTACTTTCATAATTATTTTAGTTTAAACACGAATTAATTCTTGTGTATTTTGTGCCTGCACTTGCTCAGGTAAGTTAGAAGTTAGCATTTGCTGGTAAATTGCTACTAATTCATCATTGAGCTTATTCATGTCGTATTTTTCTTCAACGCGCGCGCGTCCCGAAGCACCCATTTTTTCCCAACGTTCAGGATGTTCGATGAGGTAAGTTAATTTTTTCGCAATAGCATCTTCATCACGTTCTGGTACTAAAAAGCCGGAGATATCTTCTTGAACTAATTCGGGAATACCACCATGTATGGTGCTAATTACTGGTAAACCCATTGCCATTGCTTCTTTGAGAGTATTAACTGGTGCATCTTGATTTCCATCAGCAGCAGTAACACTGGGTGCAATAAAAATATGAGAATTATCAAGAATTTCAACAATTTCTTTTTGCTGTTTCCATCCTAATAATTTGACGATATGTCCAACATTCAATTCACTAATTAGCTGTTCAAATTGTTGTTTTAATACACCGTCTCCAATTATATTATATTCGATATTTGGGTGTGATGCTGCAATTTTTGCAATGGCACGAATCGCATACTCAATACCTTTCTTTTCTACCAGGCGCCCTGTAGTGGCAATTTTAATTTTACCATCAACGGGGTAATAACGAGGCTTGAAAGAAAATTTAGTGCAATCTAGTCCTGAACCGTGAACTACAAGTCTTTTTGCATCACAACCTAAATTAATCGCGCGGTTACCAAAAAATTCACAGTTAGCAAGAAAAAATTCACCTTCTTTAAAAAGTTGGTCGTAAACATTGGCGCCGTTTTCTTGAACATACTTACTAATATCAATACCACGAAACGTAGTAATTAACTTACCTTTAAGTATACCAGCATCGCGGTAAGCAAGAGCAATAGGCGCCAAAGTTCCAAATTGACAATGAATAATGTCATACGAACCATTTTGAAGTAGTGATACAGTTCGATACAAAGTCTTTAAATTTGCGACTTCATCACCATATTTACTAGAATCCAAAAGCTGCAAAGTCTTAAAAGAACCTTTGTGGATATTTTTTAAAAACAAACCCACACCCTTTAAGAAACGTACATACCAGTTTTCAGGAACAACGGGAGGAAAATAAGTACGCTCAAGTAATTTATATTCTTCAACAACAGGATGAACTTTACCAGTATAGTTTTTTGGTAAACCATTCACCGGATGAATATGAACATCGTGCCCACGTTCAATTAAACCTATAATCTGATTAAGAATAAAAGCTTCTGACAATACTGGAAAACGCCAAACTATAAATGCTATTTTCATCTTCTTCTCCTCAATAATTACTCATTAATCAAAAACTGAAACAACTCTTCTCTTGTGGAGCGGGCATCCCTGCCCGCCTCCTGGTAATAACTTAAATTCATCCCTTGTACAATAGGTGGATGATGTTCCCCAGGATACTGAATACTACAAATAGTTCCTTTTTCCACTTGCAACCGCTCTACTTGCTTTAAATCCATACCAAGAGCTTGGCCAATCAAATTTTTGATAATTTGTTCTTTCGCTACAATTAAACCAGTCACTAAACTATTTGTATTTGCAGTAATTTGATTAATAATTCCTGTTTGCCAAACTTCTGGTAATTCATCTTCAAACACTTCTGAATATACTGTTTCTGAATGATGTTGAATGACTTTTTGTACTATGGTGTGCGAATCATCAACTATACTACTTAAACAAAACCGAATTTTAACTGAGTTAAGTTGTTCTGCTAAACTATTGATTTGTTCAGCACTGGCGCCCGAAGATATAAGCAGAAGACGTAAACCTTTACCACCTTCTTGAGGTTTAGGAAGATATTCCCCAACATGAGAAGCCAAATTCATTATCTCCAGGCGCCCTGATTCTAAAGTACCATCAGGAAAATTTAATACGCTAATACCGCAGTTTGATTGTTGAATACAGTGGTAGCGGTCGGGAGTAATGCCAAGGGCTGTACTAATTAACGCACGATTTGTACCACCATGAACTACTAGTAAAATAGTCTCACCAACGTGACGTGGTAGTACTTGCCGCCAAAATTTATGTACTCGGTCGTAAAGGTCTAATGCAGGGTGTATATAAGTATTTTGATTAGGAATCTCCATACGAAATTCATGAGGAAACTGTTTCCAAGTGCGATATTCTTGAGGAAAGTTTTCTTTCACATATTGAAACGCTTTTCCTTGCCAAGCGGGTAAATCTGTTTCTCGTAATAATTCGCTTGCACAAATGCTTTCAAAATTCAATGAAGGCGCCATTACCCCTAAAATTTCTTTAGCAGTTTGTTGCGCGCGCTGCAAAGAACTGGTGTACATTGCATCAAATTTTAACCCTTTGAGGAAATTTCCAGTTTTACGAGCATCGCTGTATCCAAGTTCAGTTAATACAGATTCGTCACTACAACCTTGATACAATCCCAGAGAATTATAAGTGCTTTGCCCGTGACGCACTAAAATAACACGGGTTGCTTTGCATTCCTCAAGCTTCAAGTGCATAAGTATCCCCCTTAGTAATAATAGTTTGCATACGGTATAGAGTTGAGTAACGACTACCCAAACGCATAAGCTCTCTATGAGTACCTTGCTCTAAAATACGTCCACCCTCTACATACAGAATAATATCTGCATTTTCTACCGCTCTCAGGTCATGAGAAATAACAAATGTCGTTCGACCTTCGGTAAGTTTTGCGAGTGCAGCGTTAACAGTACGCTCACTCGCATTATCTAAACCAGTGGTTGGTTCATCTAAAATAATAATCGGCGCCTGACGAATTGCAGCACGAGCAATTGCGATGCGTTGCCTTTGTCCCCCCGAAAGTGTACCACCCCGTTCGCTTAAAATTGTGTCGTAACCTTGGGGTAGTTTCATTATAAAGTCGTGAGCATTAGCTAGACGCGCGGCTTTTTCTACTTCTTTGTCGGTGGCGCCAAGTCTACCATGAGCTATATTTTCTTTAACACTTGCAGCAAATAACACGCTGTCTTGTAAAACTACGCTAATTTGTTGTCGTAAAGAATCTATTGTATATTCTCTAATATCTTGACCATCAATTAAAATTCGACCAGATAAAGGGTCATATAAACGTAGAATCAGACTAAGTAAAGTTGATTTGCCGCTTCCAGATGGTCCGACTACTGCGACTTGTTGCCCTGGTTGAACAACAAAGCTGACATCTTGTAATATTTCTGTACCTGTATCGTAGCCGAAAGAAACGTTTTCAAATCGTACTGTACCAAAGAAGGGATGTGCTTTTTTGGCACTAGGGTTATCGCGTACATTCGGTTCATAGTCCAAAAGTTCTACTACCCGTTCTCCAGAAGCTGTTGCTTTCGCTATTTGTCCGACTTGGTTTGAAAGTTTCCGCATCGGTTCAAACGCATTTCTGAGGTAGGTCATAAATACCAATAGTTCCCCAGGACTAAGTTCCTTGTGCAAAACTACATGGGAACCGCGCCATAATACTATAGCTATAATAATTGCCATCAAAATTTGGACAATTCTTTCTAGCGCTGCTGATAGTCTTAGAGATTCGATAGCTTCGTCTAGACTTTTTTGGTTTTGCTGTGAAAAAATGCCGTGTAGCATTTTTTGGAGAGATAGAACTTGCACTACTTTGATGGCGCCTATTGTCTCACCAGTCGTAGCAGCTAAAACACCTTCTGAGTCACGATGTTGTTTTGCGAATTTGCGTATACGACTAATCATGTTTTTTGTCAACAAGGTTAGTATCGGGAAAATGGTCATTGCTACTAACGCTAATTCCCAGTTCAGAAAAAACATAATTACTAGCATCCCCACCAGAGATAGAACGTTAGTAATTAAAGGCAAAGCTGTTTTAACAGTGACAGTCCGCATCTTTTCAATATCAGATGTGACGCGGGTAATTAAGTCACCACTTTTAGACTTCTGGTGGAAAGAAAGGGAGAGACTTTGTAAGTGGTTGAATACATTACCTCGTACCTCTGATAACACTCGAATTACAGCTAAGGACATTCCGTAAGTACTTAGGTATGCAGCCATGCTACCCACTCCAGTTATAACTACAATTGATATTGCTGATAAAGTGAGCAATGCAATTGGACTAAGACCGAAGTGATTTGCAGTGTTCGCGGTGTTGTTATGAGCAGGTATAAGAATATAGTCAAAGACGTATTTTAAAGGCCAAGGCTCCAATAAACGTAAACCAGTCTCAAGTAATAGTGCAAAAAAAGAGCCAACAATTAAAAGTCTTTCTTTACGGATATATGGAGAAAATTTCCGCAAAATCTTTGTGATTCCTGGTATAACTCCTTTTAAATCTTTTTCTTTGGAGCGCTTACTCATTAACTATCTCTCCCTTGTGTTTAAATTTGTTGATCCCCCCCTAACCCCCCCTTAATAAGGGGGGGAACTGGAGTTAAGATTTACATTGAGTAAGAGGTATATTATTACTCTTAGAGCAACCCTTATTAAGGGGGGTTGGGGGGATTTTATCAAGATACTCTTTCAAAAAATTCTTTGTATTTTCGGCGCCACTCATATCAAAAACTGGCTTATTGTCGGTGTTAGCAGCTTTTTTACTGAGGCATTCAAGAATTTTTTCGGCTAGATAAAATGGTTTCAAATTGTCAGGATGAATAAAATCAACGAGACCCATTTGTTCTAGCTTGATAGTCCGCACTAATTGTTCTTTATCTTGATTTTCGTGACCAATTGGAACAACTATCGCGCGCACTCCTGTACTAAGAAGGTTCATAGTAGTATTATACCCACTTAAGCTAATAGATATATCAGCTGTTTTCATGTAGGCAAGTAGCTGTGAAGTATATCTTTCTATCTGAATATTATCTATATTAGAAGCAGCTTGTTTTAATTTTTCTACTTTCTCTTCTGGCATGAAAGGTCCAGTAAATATTTTGACTATGTGAGGCATTCCTTTGTCAAAAATAGAACTAGCTTCCACAACATTTTCTAGAAGCTCATGTCCAATTCTACCACCGCCAACGCTAACTAATATTTTTGTTTTTTTGGAATTACTGGCGCCCCAAAGTTTGTTAACATCAATATCGTTATCGTTGAAAGTAGGCGCCTGTGTAACAAACCCAGTATGTACAATATCGCTTTTTATATCCTGATGTCTAGAGAAGCTTTCTGTAAATGTTTGGAAATTTGAGTCAGAGTGGAACAGTAATAAATCAAAGAAACGGTTCATTAAATAACAAATTATTTCCTCTTCTTCTACATCACTTTCTTTGCCAATAACATCACGTAAACTACTAGCTATTTTAGTATTAGGACTTGTAGATTTTATATGCTCAACAAAAGGAAGTAATTCAAACAAAAGCTTGTGTCTACCAAAAGGGAAAAATTCAGTAATTAAACAATCTGGTTGAATTCTATCAAATTCAGAAATGAGAAGATTTTTTCTGAACTCTTTAACTTCCTCAACACTTAAAGAACTATCACCAACTGTGAATTTACCATTTTCTAACCACAGCGCAGGTAATCTAATAATTTCCACTTCGGGTGGCATTTCAAACCCTTCAATAACAGGGCCACCATTGATAAAATAAACTTTAAAGTCTTTAACTAAACTGCGTACAATTTCTGTACTTCTAACTAAATGCCCCATACCACTTAGGTATTGGCAGTAAAACATAATTTTTTTCATGGATAATTTCTCCTTAGTTATTAATTAATGACTAACAACTAGAGATGGTGCAGAATATTTTTGGTATATTTTTTTGAGTTGACGGTTGTAAACTGTTTGAGACATTAACATTAAAATTTGGTCACTAACGCGCGGTAAACCGTTCATATCTAACTGATAATCTGAATTTTTCTCAGTTTGTAACTGACTTAAAATAGTATCAAGTAAAATTTGAGAGTCAATATTATCTGGGTGAACTACTTTAAATAAACCCAGTTTTGCCATTTTTTCGGCTCTAATTAATTGTTCTTGAGATGGCTTACTGCGCGGTATAATTACAGCAGGTTTACGAGCAGATAAAATTTCACAAACTGTATTGTAACCTGCCATTGATACAATTGTGTCTGCTGCTTGCATGTAGCTCATTAAATCATCTGTAAATTCCCCAATGTGTACTCTTGGATTATTTTCTGCTGCCTGCAATACGAGTTGCTTTTGGTCAGCAGGCATTTCCGGTCCACAAATTATTAAACTTTTGATGCTATTTTGCGCTGGAAGCAATGCTAAAGCTGATAAATATGAGTCAACTAATTGATAACCGTCTTCACCACCACCTGGAGTTACCAAAATCAAACTTTCTTCTTTAGATACATCTAATTGCTTTCTGATGAAGCTTGGATGTACGAAACCTGGTTGACGACCGATGTAACCACAATAGCGAGTTTTTTGAGTAAGAATTGGAGAAAATTGATATTCTTTAACTACATCAAAAACATCTGGTGTTCCGACAACAAGTATCTGATGGTAGAACCTTTCTATCGTTTCTTGATAGTAGTGTTTTTGCCACTCGCTTATAGTTTTTTCAGGAGAATCAAGAATATCTCGTAATAGTAGAACAAGTTTGGTATCTGGAAGTTTATCCTCAAAATATTTGAGCGTACTAGTTAATTCGTTCTTTAACCCGTAAGGCTTTTTGTCTACTAAAAATAAATGTGGTCTAAAGTTAATTGCTGCTGATAAAATTAACTCGGAACGGAGTTTAACTGTTTCCTCAACACCCATACCTAAATACTTAACAGCAACTTCACCTGTTTCACCTCTGTTTAAACAAGGAAGTTTAATGTAATCTAAACCTTTAGGTAAGCGAAAACCTTGAAGCATAGGTGAACCAGACAGCAACAAAATCGAAAGTTCTGGAATTTCACTTAGCAGGTGTTCACAAATCGCTAACATTCGACGGATATTGCCAAGTCCGTATGCGTCGTGGGAGTAGACCAGCAGTCGCATAATTTTTTACCTTTCTTTTGAATTTGCATTAATTCTGTTGTTTACTTATATATAGTTTGTGTGATGCAGATGAGTCCTTTATGAAGTTTGTATGAGAAACTTCTCACGAAAATAGTAAAAATGCCAAAATAACAAGCAAAATATGTAATGATAACAATTCTATTCATCTAAGGGCACTTGTTTAGCAGAATCTTGGGGCACGACAATCGTAAAAGTAGAGCCTGTTCCTAATATACTTTTGAGATATATTTTACCACCATGAGCTTGAGCGATAGCCCTAACGATAGATAACCCTAAACCAGCACCTTCCGAACGTCTGCGACTGCCTGATGCGCGCGCAAATCTTTCAAATATTCGCTTTTGGTCGTCGGTTGCAATTCCTTCTCCTGTATCCTGTACCCAAAAACGTACTTTGCTTTTGGATACACCCGAACCAATCGAAATAGTATCACTTTCCTTAGTATGCTGTGTAGCGTTTTGTGCCAGGTTCATAACAGCCTGCGTTAATCTTTGGCGGTCTACAACCATTGTACCAGTGGCAGATGTATCAAATTGCCAATTCCTAACCGCTAAACCCTTGGCTTTAGTAAAAAGTTCCTCAGTTAAAGTGGCAATATCCACCACCTCTAACTTTAAAAAATCAGGACGTTCCGCCCTTGCTAGTAAAATCAAATCATCAACAAATCGAGATATGCGGTCAAGCTCATCCATTACTATCGCTAAAGTCTCCCTTTGTTCTTCTGGGTCATCTCCCATGAGTTCCAAGTGTCCGCGAATAATAGTAATGGGAGTGCGAAGTTCGTGACCTGCATCATTCAAAAAATCACGCTGAGTACTAAACGCGACTTCTAACCTATCCATCATCGCGTTGAATGCAGTTGTGAGTTGAGCAATCTCACCACTTCCTTGCACGGGAATGCGTTTAGTTAACTCAGACTCGTTAATTTCTTGGGCTGTTTTTACTAATAGACGTAATGGAGACAATATTTTACCCGATACCAACCACGTTAATAATAGTACAGCAATCAGTACAAATATCTTAACCTCAAATACAATTTGTATGGCTTTTAAAGCCTCTTCGCGCTCACCCGCAGTCGTGTGTGCGACTACAAATACACCTATAATTTCGTTGTTGATTTTAATCGGTTCGGCTATATAGAGAACACTGTCGATATCTTCATCATCAAAGTCTTCTTCTGCTTGGGACGGTTTTGTTAATTTTTTCCAGCGCTGCATTAACGGAGAATCAAAATCCATGACATCAGGTAATCTTCGTGGACTTGACTGATAAAAATCACCGTTAATAATAGCGATGTAAAAAACATCATCATCCGGTAGTTCATCTGTAAGATGAATATCCACGACCCTAGTTAATTCATTAATATTTTTTGGCGCCTCCCAATCAATAATATTATTTCTACGGCTCAATCGCTCTTTATCATCGTCATCTGCGCTTTTAAAACCAAGTGCGACGATACTTTTAAACTCTTCTATTTCTTCGATTAACTCACCCTGCACTCGCGCTTGAACTTGTGCAAACAAGCGCTGACGAATCAGTGGTAACGCGACTGAAACAAAAAACCCGAGTAATATTAAGTACCATATCAAAATCCGAGTACGCGCTTCGCCGAAAAATATGAACCACCGATTGAGATTCATAAATAAACTATTTACAGTAAATTTGCTAAATAATAGTATTATTTTACTCACCTGTAAACAGAACGTACTCGGTAAGAGAAATAAACCACATTCCTGAGCGAAAATTTTTCGCAGGGTAGAAAGTATTTTTTAGTGAGTAATTATCAATTCGGCGCCAACTGATGGTGTTGATGTAATATCTTTGTATGTGGGACGACCGATACCGATATATTGGAAACCTGAAGCAGTTAAAACTTCTGGGTCTAAGAAATTGCGTCCATCAATAATAATTTTACTTATCATTTTCTCACCGAGTTTGGCGTAATCTAATTTCAAGAATGATTGCCACTCGGTAATAAGTACTAATGCATCACAGCCATCAGCAAGTTGAATTGCATCGCTTTCAACTTTTACGCCAGAAAGTCCATGTGCCATTCCGGTTTGAGCAATTATTGGGTCGTATGCTTTGACTTTGGCACCTAATCGATTCAACTGTTCGATTAAAATCAAAGCGGGTGCATCGCGCATATCATCGGTGTCTGGTTTGAAAGTTAAACCTAATAACCCGATAGTTTTACCTTTGAGTATTTTCAAAACTTGTTGTAATTTTTCTAACGCAATCAACTTTTGACGTTCGTTGACAGCTACCGCTTTTCTCAATAATTGAGCATCATAGCCATAGTCAATTGCGGTATGAATTAATGCAGAAACATCTTTGGGAAAACACGAACCACCCCAACCAATACCAGCTTGGAGGAATTTTTTACCAATACGCGAGTCTAAACCAATACCTTGAGCTACTTGAGTAACATCGGCGCCTACTCGGTCACAAATATTCGCAACTTCGTTAATAAAGCTAATTTTCGTCGCTAAAAATGCATTCGCTGCATACTTAATCATTTCTGCAGATGAAATATCTGTCTCTACCACAGGAACAGGAGGCAATGATTTATCGACTGCAAACGAGCGCACGACGATTGGAGCATAAAGTTCTTGCATCATCGCAATTGCTTTTGTGCTGTTGCTACCCAAAACAATTCGGTCGGGGTTAAAGGTATCGAAAACAGCAGACCCTTCACGTAAAAACTCTGGGTTACTAACTACGTCAAATCCAGCTATTGTTTGTTGACGTTCGGCAACTCCATCTAACACAATTCTTTTTACCCAGTCACCTGAACCAATTGGTACTGTTGATTTATTGACAATTACTTTGTAACCACCGTTGAGATGCGACCCTATACCGCGCGCTACTGCTTCAACATATCGTGTATCACTTTCACCTGTGGGTAATGCAGGAGTGCCAACTGCAATAAATAAAATTTCACCATGCGCGACACCGGCGCCTAAGTCTGTAGTAAATTCTAGGTTTCCGGCTTGCATCGCCGCTTGCATAATTTCTGCCAATCCAGGCTCAAATATAGGAGATTGACCAGATTGCATGAGGGCGACTTTATCAGCGTTGTTGTCAATACAAATAACATGATGCCCAATATGTGCCAAACATGCCCCTGTAACCAAACCAACGTATCCTGTGCCTATAACGCAAACACGCATTACGGTAATCCTCCCAATTATTTTGCACGTCAGAGACACTTAATAGGTGTCTTCTTGCTTATGCACATAATCGCTGTTAGGGATGAATCCTTTATGAAATTTTTATGAGAAGGTTCTCATGAAGATCAATTCTTGACGCAAAATAACTTAGTAGGGTGGGCATTGCCCACCCTACGTGTATTTCTACGTGTGTTTCTACGTGTATTTAAAAATCAAATAAGCCGTTCAACAGAACCCCTTATAGATCAATCTTCGTATAAATCAGCAGCAGGATTACCTTTTACATCAAAATATAATTCTTCCTCAATTTCACCGTCGGTAATATCTACTTCGTAAAATATTCCTTTAGGAGTAATTTCAATTTCGTATTTTGTAATAATAAAGTTAGGACGTTGTTTTTTTATTTTTTGTAACACAGCTTGAGGAAATTCTTTCTCTGATACGTAATATTCGGTTTCAAACCATTCCCCATTCGCTGAAAATTCTGCTTCGTATTTAATATTATTTTGAATAAAAACTGCTTCATAGCCGTAGTAATGTCTTTGCCAAGTCCGAGGTATGTCAGGAGAATACTTGGTGTTGAAGGCTTTTTCTACAGCTATTGGTACTAGAGTTTTCTTTCGCGAATTTTCGAGGTTGCTACAAGCATTAACAAATACAAATAGCAGCGCACTAATTGCCCAAACAAAAATTACTTTTTCTAACATGGCTACTTAAAGGCGCTAATTCTTTCTATCTTGGGGTGCTTTCAAGGGTAACACTATAGTGAACGTGGCGCCTCTGCCAAGTTGGCTATCGAGGGTGATTTTTCCGCCGTGAGCTTCTGCGATAGCTTGAACTATCGATAATCCTAAACCAGCACCTTCAGAACGACGACGACTATTAGCAGCGCGCGCGAAACGCTCAAATATTCTTTGTTGGTCAGAAAGTGAAATACCTTCTCCGGTATCGCGCACCCAAAATTTGATTTTACCTTTAGTAATAGCCGACCCAATCGCAATTGTATCTGTATTTTTAGTATATTGTGTAGCATTTTGTGCCAAATTCATTATGGCTTGAGTCAAACGCTGACGGTCAGCAACAATTCGACATGAAGAAACGCTTTCTAATAACCAGTTACGTTCAGCCAAAGCTTTGGCTTTGGTAAATAACTCTTCTGTTAAAACTTTCACACAAACTGTTTCTAACTGTAAAAAATCTGGTCGCTCTGCCTTTGCTAGCAAAACCAAATCATTCACAAATCGACTCATTCTGTCGAGTTCATCCATTACTACTACTAAAGTTTCTTCAATTTCCTCTGGGTTGTTATTATCCATTAACTCTAAATGACCACTAATGATAGTAATAGGAGTTCGCAATTCATGTCCAGCATCGTTAATAAAATTTCTTTGACTAATAAAAGCAGCTTGCAACCTATCCATCATTTCATTAAAAGTTTTTGCAAGTTCCGCTAATTCTCCTTCTCCCTTTACCGAAATACGCTGATTTAAATCGGATTCTCCAATTTGACGGGCTGTTTTGGAAAGCGCGCGCAAAGGAGCAAGAATTTTTCCAGAGGCAAACCAAGCTAGCACTAAGGCAACGAATAGAGTGAATGAACTGACTGTAATTATGATTGATATAGCTTCTAATACTTCCTCACGTTCTCCAGCAGTAGTGTGAGCAACTACAAAAACACCCATGATTACGCCATTAATTTTTACTGGCTTCGCCGAGTAAATTATGTCACCAACATCACTATATTCCGTTTGTATTTCTCCTTTTTGTGGTTGAGTTATTAGTGCCCAATTTCTAATTATTTTTGAATCTCTATCAAGTATTGTAGGTCTAGCTCTGGGACTAGATTTATAAAATTTTCCATCTGTTAACACAATCAAGAATGTATCGTCTTGGGGTAATTGATTTCCTAAATATGCATCAAAAAATTCTTTTAGCTCTGTTTTATAAGATGGAAATTTAGCAAGACGTTGGTCTGATTCTCGAAGTAACTGAGCAGCTTCTTCAATCTCTTCTTGGCTTATATTATTATTCGTAGCTGTGTCTTTTTCAGAGATTAATTCCTTAAATATCGCTATTTTTTCTTCTATGTCTTTATGCACACGCTCATTTACGCGCGTGTACAAAGCTTGACGAAACGCTGGGATAGAAGCTACAAATATAAAGCTAATTATTACAACGTACCATAAAAGGATACGAGTACGTGCTGCCCAAAAAAAGCCTTTGCCATTTTTTAAGCGATTGATGACCTCTAATTTTTGTATGCTCAAATTTTTAGACATCAAACTTTCAACTCTAAAATTAATAATTTTTAATTTAGCTTTATAATTTATTTTTTTAAATAAGACTTCACTTTTTCTATTAAATCACTAAACCGAAATGGTTTAGTTACATATTCATTGGCGCCTAAACTCAAAGCAATATCGCGATTACACTCATCATTAATTGCAGTTACAATAATGATTGGTAACTTTTCTCCTTGACTACGAAGTTCTTTTAATACAGCCCAACCATCTTTAACTGGTAGACCTAAATCAAGCAATAGCAACTCAAAATCTTCACCTACAGCCATTTTTAACGCCTGTTCTCCATCGGCAGCAACTGTGGTTACAAATCCATTTTTCTTAAACCCTTTTTGCATCACAGCAGCCAAACGTTCTTCATCTTCAGCAATTAATATACGGTTCATAGTTATAAATAACGATTTTTATCAGAAAATTTGACCCTATCCCCTCTATGTTATCATAGGTGTAAACAAGATTAATTTATGCAATTTTTATATAAAAGTACAAAATTTTTTATTTGATTTATTTTTGCAGCTTTACACACGACTAATAGTGTGAACAATTATTATTGAGACAATAATATCTGTACAACGAAAAAAACATAAGTATAAACATCAATATTCTACAGGTGAATGAATATCTCATGAAAATCTGATGAGAAAATTCTCATGTTCGTAAACGATAACCCATTCCTCGCACAGTTTCAATTATGTTACCGCCAAGTTTTTTTCGTAAATAGCCGACATAGACATCGACAATATTAGAACCAGGGTCATAGTCGTAACCCCACACCCTATCTAACAACTGCTCGCGACTTAATACTTGCCCTGGATGACGGAAGAAGGTTTCAGCTAAAACAAATTCGCGTGCGGGTAGTTCAATTGTTTCTTCGTTCACTTTAACTTTACGTGCGTGTAAGTCTAAAACGATGTTTCCGAACTTAATGACTGTGCTTTCCGTAGCTTGTTTGCTAGAGTTATTACGTAGCCTTGCCTTAACACGGACTAACAATTCTTCAAATCGAAAAGGCTTGGTCATGTAATCATCGGCGCCTGCTTCAAAACCTGCAACTTTATCCTGAATGTCATCACGGGCAGTTAAAATAATTACTGGGACATTTTCACCTTGCCCGCGTAACTCTTCTAAAATCTCCAAGCCATCTTTACCTGGGAGTCCTAAATCTAAAATTAATAAATCAAAAGTACTACCATTAGCCATATCAGCAGCAGATTTGGCATCAGCTGCCACAGATGTAGTAAAACCATGAGAACGCAAACCTTTTTCAATAAAAGCGGCAATGCGGGGTTCATCTTCAGCGATGAGAATTCGATTCATTGATGCATTCCTCTTCGTAATGGTTCAAGAACAAAGCAATCACAACAGTAAAGGTAATTCCTATTTGACTTTTTAGAAATATTTTATACTAAAAACATTTTTCCGCTTTAGAGATTGAATTAAAACTCTTGGAAATTGCTAGACCAAGAAAAATACTATCATCTTTCTACGTATACTATGTAGCATTTGTGCCAGATGGTTAACTGTCCACGTTAGTATATAGCGCTCTTAAGGCATAATTACATATTCCGTACTATTATTGAACTAGAAAGAATTATTTTCACGTATAATTCGTGCTATCTCAGAAATTTTGCTTTAATCCCCATAGTTGTTTCGTAAAGAAGTAAGCCAGTTTTTTGGCTTTAGAAAGCAAAATCGAAAGTTTTAAAATATCAGAATAAAAGCAATGAAAAATTCAGTAATCAAGTAAAGCAAATAATTTGAGAGATTTTTATGTGAGTTGATGTTAGTAATTTATCTTCTGAAGTTAAAGAATTAGAGCTTAAGCAAATATTTTCACAATATGGCTCTGTAAAAAGAGTACGATTACCCATCGATAAAAAAACAGGTGAGAAGAGAGGACTAAGTGGATGGGTCGTACTCTCAAAGTGAATAAAGCGATTACGAAAGTAGACGTAAGTCCACTGTGGTGTAATTTGTAATATTTATTTAATTTTAATGGCACGGCGAAGTTGATTCTAAATGCTTGAAATGTTTGTAACCAGCATTGATTCATTTCTTAACGTACCTATAGTTAATGGGTCGTAGCCTAATTGTTGAGTTATCCGTTCCTTGGCTAAAACTCGGTACTCCCAAAAATGCTCTCCTGTAGCGCATAGCCCTAAATACATATTGAGAACTTGGGGCTTTTTGAGCAGAAGCGTCCATAACTGGCGCCAAAACTGTCCTCGAATATCCGGTCTTCGTAAACCCTGATGCCAAATTAACTGAGCAATAAGGTGCAACTGCTTGCCTTTGGGAAGTTGCATGGTTTGTGTTCGCCTATAACGAGGAACAATACTGAGGCACTGCTGAAAACATCGCTTTAAATAATTGGCAGGTTCGTATAACTTCCAGAAGCCTTCGACATACTCTTTAGCAATTTCGGCAATAGGGCGGGTAGGAACAAAATTCATTAAAGTATTCTGGTCGCCCGTAACAATGATATCGGCGCCTGAAATTAAACGCTGCTCTGTTTGAAGTCGGTTCCAAAGGGCTGTGTTAGGCAACGCTTGGAGAATACCCAGCATAGGTTGAGGAATATTAGTCTGTTCAACAAAGGCTTGAATTCGTTCACCTGCACCAGAACGTTCTCCATCAAAGCCAAGGATAAACCCGGCATAAATCAGTAGTCCTGCTTCGTTTATCTTGCGGCAGGCATCTACTAACGGGTTGCGCGTATTTTGCATTTTGCGTGTAACAACAAGGCTATCTTGGTCAGGAGTTTCAATGCCGAGAAAGACAGCATAAAATCCTGCTTCTGCCATAAGCTCTAGTAATTCATCATCTTCTGCTAAATTCACAGAAGCTTCGGTCATGAAGGTAAAAGGATAGTTATGTTGCTTCATCCAAGGTATCAATTCTCGTAAGAAGCGTTTGACATTACGCTGATTCCCGATAAAATTGTCATCGACAATGAACAGTGACCCCCTAAAGCCTAAATCATAGAGATTTTGTAACTCTGCCAAAGTTTGCTTCGGTTCTTTAGTGCGCGGTTTGCGACCGTAAAGAGAAATAATGTCACAAAATTCGCAATTAAACGGACAACCGCGAGAAAACTGAATTGCCATCATGAAGTAAGCATCTCGCTCAAGTAGGTCAAACCTTGGCATAGGGCTAGTAGTTACATCTGGCTTTTCAATGGAGCGAAAAATTCCTTGGGCTTTACCTTGAGCAATAGCTTCTATGAACTGCGGAACCGTCATTTCCCCTTCATCTAGAATCAAGTAATGCGCTCCACAGTCAAGAGCATCTTGTGGCACAGACGTAGGGTAGGAACCACCAACTGCTACTTTTTTGCCTAACTGTACAGCTTTTTTAATTAGGGCATGAAAATCTGGTTTCTGCGCCAGCATAGCAGACAGAATTACCAATTCACACCACTCCCAATCTGCCTCTGTTTCTAAACTGACGTTGCGGTCATAAAATCGAATTTCCCAATCTTTTGGTAAAAGTGCTGCAACGGTGATAATTCCCAAGGGTGGAATAACTGCCTTTAGTCCTGCCATTTCCATCGCGCGGTCATAAGACCAAAAGGACTGAGGAAATTGGGGATAGAGCAATAATGTTTTCATACTATCCTTTTTTTGAAAATGCCTATCAATTATTCGGGCTTTGTAATAAAAATGTATTAATGATGTAATTAAAAAACTATTCATTTGTCAGTTTGTCCCTCAAACAGTAATGATTTTCTATTTATTTTGACATCTACTAAAAGGAGGAATAAATATAAATTATTTGTGTAAATATAGCTACATTTTCAGACTTAATATTTCAGATATTGTTTGTTCCAATTCTTCTGTTTATATTTAACCTGGTACTTACATACTTTTGTATTGGTGGTAGAAATTGTGTCACTGCACAGGCAAGATGCCTGTGCCACAATTAATACAAAAATACTGATAAAAGGTTTTTGAGGGATTTTGAAGTTTATCTATTGAAACTATTGGTGTGTTGGAGATTTTGTAGCGAAATGTTAAACAATGTTGCGAATAAGTCAAATATTGTAGCTTCGTAGAGAAATCGAGCGAAAGTACATGATACGATGCTTTCGATGATATAAAAAAGTATGGGAGAAGACATGGCGGCACTACGGGTTGCTGTTGTTGGCTCAGGTCCAGCTGGTTCATCTGCTGCCGAAATCTTGGCAAAAGCTGGCATCGAAACTTATTTGTTTGAGCGGAAACTAGATAATGCGAAGCCCTGCGGAGGCGCCATTCCCTTATGCATGGTTAGCGAGTTTGATTTACCAAGTAATATCATTGACCGTCAAGTGCGGAAAATGAAAATGATTTCGCCCTCTAACCGCGAGGTCGATATCAATCTTATAAAAGAAGATGAGTATATAGGTATGTGCCGTCGCGAGGTGCTAGATGGCTACCTTCGTGACCGTGCAGCAAAACTTGGCGCCAATTTAATTAATGCGACAGTTCATAAATTAGATATTCCCACAAATAATACAGACCCTTATACCATTCATTATGTAGACCATACTGAAGGCGGGGCACAGGGTATCGCCAAAACCCTGAAAGTCGATATGATAATTGGGGCAGATGGCGCCAACTCTCGCATCGCGAAAGAAATTGATGCTGGAGATTACAATTACGCAATTGCTTTCCAAGAGCGAATTCGTATTCCCGACAGTAAAATGGCGTATTACGAAGATTTAGCAGAAATGTACGTTGGTGACGACGTTTCTACTGACTTCTATGCTTGGGTATTCCCCAAATACGACCACGTTGCTGTTGGTACTGGCACGATGCACATTAATAAAGCCAGCATTAAACAACTTCAAGCTGGTATTCGTGCGCGCGCTGCAAGAAAGCTCGAAGGCGGTAAAATTATCAAAGTCGAAGCACACCCAATTCCCGAACACCCCCGTCCACGTCGAGTTGTCGGTCGTGTTGCATTAGTAGGTGATGCTGCCGGTTATGTTACCAAGTCATCGGGTGAAGGTATTTACTTTGCCGCAAAATCTGGACGGATGTGCGCTGAAACTATTGTTGAATTATCCAATAACGGCACCACTATTCCAACCGAAGCTGACTTAAAAGTATATATCAAGCGTTGGGATAGAAAGTACGGATTAACTTACAAAGTACTCGACATTCTACAAAACGTTTTCTACCGTTCCGATGCAACTCGCGAAGCTTTTGTAGAAATGTGTGCTGACCTTGATGTACAAAGACTGACATTTGACAGCTACTTGTACAAAACAGTTGTGCCGGCAAACCCCATTACTCAGCTGAAAATAACCGCGAAGACCATCGGTAGCTTACTTCGGGGTAATGCTCTCGCACCATAGTCATCAATAGCGATTTTCAATGCAGCTAATACCATAAAAACATTTCGCAGTGGCGCCAAGCACGTTTATATAACGTGGTGGCATCACTGCGAATAATTTTACCTAATACCTAATATTTGTTCAGTTTATTAATTTATTAATATTTATATAATTATTTTTGCAATTCGTTATAAAGTAATTAATTTAAAAAATATAAGTAGCTGTAAGGTGGGCACTGCCCACCAAAGCTAGACCTCCGCACGGGGGGTGGCTCCCCTTGATAAAGGGGGCTAAAAACCGCTATTTTCCCCCCTTATTAAGCCAGGGGGGATCGATTCCGATAAAATCTCTTAACCGAGTAGTATTGCTTATAGTATTTGTTATATATTTAGAGGTATATAGACGAATAAACGACTCGATTTGTTTCATTGATAAGGATTGACGAAGTTCTCATAAAGATTTTATGAAAAGGGCACTTTCGTGTTGGCAATGCTTCAGTATATTTACTACTTTAAATTAGTTATTCAAAAGAGAAAAACTCTTAGATTGCAATTAATGCGTTCCTAACAATGAAACTAAGTTCGCTTACTAATAACGCTTTGTCTGTGGTTGCAATTTCTACCATTGCCGCATTTGGTATCTGTAGTCAGGCAAAAGCTATTGTATTTTCTGGTAATTCTAGCGGTTTATGGGGAAAACCTGACCCAGGCATTAATTATGACGCACGCTATGAAGGTGTTGGTACTAGCTCATTTACTTGGGGGTTGGCACTTCCTGATGATTCCAACTTTGGTACTGAAGCCAACAGTCTAACTTTTCAAGGTACGAAGTTTAACAGTAATTTAAATTCTTTATTTAAAATAGGCGACTTAACTTATTTCAATGGTACAGTGCCTTTATATACAAGCGTTGAGAAAGTTCCTTTAAAATTACAAGTTGCGTTCGAGAGTCCAACTATAATCAAAGAGAGCTTTAACTTTGACTTTAACTTAATAAATGTACTTAATGACCCTAATAAGCCTATATATAGTATCGATAATGCGGATTATGTGTATATTAGACCATCAACAGCTAGTCGCAGTTTTAAATATAACGGCGCGAGTTATACTTTAGACCTGACTGGATTTAGTCAAAATGGGGGTTTGACGAGTGTACCTGAATTCCGTGTAGTTGAAGGCGCCACAACAACAGCAGAAATTTACGGCAGGATAACTTACGTTCCACCTGCCGAAAAAGTGCCCGAACCGGGAATAGTTATTGGTTTGTCATCACTAGGAGTTTACATGCTCGCTCGTAAAAACCGTAATTGAGCGTCATTTTTATTATCACTAGATTTACTCTTGTATTTTATTCTACTCCTGTTGCGGATACGTTCTCACCTGTTGGAGCAGTGCTAGGCATTTCTAAACAATAACCCGCACCGTAAACCGTTTTGATGTAACGGGGATGACGGGGGTCTGGCTCAAGTTTAGTTCGTAAGTGACGGATATGGACACGAATCGTTTCGATATCATCATCAGGGTCGTAACCCCAAACCTCCCGAAGAATTTCGCTAGGAGAAACAGTTTGACCGTGGCGTTGTAGTAAGCAATGGAGCAACTCAAACTCTAGATGAGTAAGTTTAACTGTTTCACCAAACCAAATCGCCTCGAAGCGTTCCGGGACTAGTGTCAAAGGTCCGTAATTAAGAATTTCGCTGTGTTTTGCGGCTTGGGGTATGCGGTCAGTACGTCGCAGCAGCGCCCGAACTCGTGCCAGCATTTCCTCGACTTCAAACGGTTTAGTCAGATAGTCATCGGCGCCAGCGTTGAACCCCTCGACTTTATCTTGGGTTTGGCTTAAAGCTGTGAGCATTAGTACCGGAATTTCAGAAGTACGTTCATCTCGACGCAACCGCTGACAAACAGTAAAACCATCGACTCTCGGCAGCATCAAGTCGAGCATAATTAAATCCGGCTGTAGCTGGAGCGCTAAAGCTTGACCCTTAATGCCGTCTTCAGCTTGGCTGACATCGTAGCCAGCCATTTCTAAATTGACGGCAACGAGTTCTGAAATTGCGGGGTCGTCATCGATGACAAGAATCCTTGGCATTAGGTAATCTTATTACTTGTTATTAAGGATAAATAAGAATCTTTGAGTGGTGCAAAGATTGCTGTATTGATTATAAAAAAGTTTTTAAATCTAACATAAATATTAAGGTGAAAAATTTGTAAATCTTGGCTAAAATCAAAAATCTTGTATATCATGCGTTATCCTGCATACAATCCGTCATGGTTTTTACACAACGGTTTCCTCATGAGTCTATACGTCGGCGTATGGATAATGCCGAACTGGGAAAATTTCGTTGTAGATGCTGAACCCCCTTTCCAGCAACATATATTTACAGGCGCCCAAGGGGTACCTTTGTTTGGTTTATACGCAATTCCTCCTAAACCGCGCGGTACTATAGTGGCAACTTATGGAATAACAGGGAGACTTGAAAATCAATATTCCTTACTAATTCTTGCTCGTAAGGCATACGCATGTTCTTATGCAGTCGTTATATTTGATTGGCGCGCGCATGGTAAGTCAATGGAATTATCGCCGACTCTAACTTCAGACGGGTTATACGAGGGTGAGGATTTTGTGAGAATTGCAGAGCAGGCAGCAGCGTTAGGATGTCCAAGTAAGTTTTGGTTCGTTGGGTTTTCATTAGGAGGACAACTAGCACTTTGGTCTGGGAAAGTGGCGCCGGAAATATTGGGTGAAAATACGAATTGCATCAGGGATTCAGATATCGGGGGTGTAGTAGCAGTTTGTCCGTCCTTAGACTCAAACCGCTCATTGAATTATTTAATAAAACATCCTACAGGGAGATACATAGAAAAAGGTATAACGATGCGGTTGAAAGAGTTAGCTCAGGAACTGCATAATCTGCATCCAGAAGCAATTGATGAAGAAGCCATAAAAAGAATTGATAGTATTTGGGCATTTGATAACGAGTTAGTCATTGAGAAACTGGGTTTTCCTTCAGTCGAAGCATATTACGATGCAACAAGTGGTTTACACGTACTACCTGACCTTCGTAAACCAACATTAATTATTTACGCAGAAGATGACCCATTTTTTGACCCAACATTAGTAGAAGATTTGAAAATTGCCTGCGAGCAAAATCCAGTAATTGATTTATTGCTCACCCGTTACGGTGGTCATGTTTTTTACTTCAACAGCAAAAACGGTCAGGAGCAAGCAGGAGACCCTGACCGTTGGTGGGCGTGGAATCGAGTTCTACAATGGATTGAGGGTAATGAGTAAAAAGTAATACCTCCTAATTTCTTATATAGGAAAGCTTTGCTTTATGTAGGATTTTATCATTAAATTATCCTACAATACAGATGTCTTTTAAATACCTAACCTGCCTGTTTGTGAGCGGATGTTTCCTTGCCTAACAATTCTGAGAGTTGATTATGAACCTGCCTAAGAGAATCGTTCTCTTCTCTTAGGCTCTCAATTCCCCCACCAGTCTAGACTTTTCCATTCCTACAAACTTTTCCACAGCTTCTAGGCGCCGAAGTATCTCAGTATTATCAATTTTCTCAGATTCATCAATATAGCTATCGACAAATTGCATAAGAACATCAGTGATTGTCGTGCCGTTTTTTTCGAGCTTGGCAACAAACTTTTGCTTTTTCTCAGGTTCTATCAAGAACTGTAGAAACGTTCTTTTTGATTTTTTTGCAGATTCCATAAGGCTTTGGCTCAATTACTCCTATCCACAGCATAGCGATTCTGAGTTGTCGTGACAATTATCTTGATTAAGTCTTGATTTTGTCGCGATAATGTCTTTATATTTATAGGATAGTTAATAACAATTTCGACTTTACTAGCCATGACTACCCCATACGCAAAAGCAGGAGGCTTGTGAAACAAACTACTGTTGCAGCATTACAAGAGGCTTACGACCGATTGCAAGACTTAGCATCATTTCTTTATAACGAGGCGCAAAAAGCCTTAGATAATAGGAATTATATAGACGCTAGTCTATTAGAAGCTAGAGCGGGCAAAATATATGAAGAGATTGAATCAATTGACGTTATCTTAATCGAGATGGAGGAAAGATGAAAACAGCGGAACAGCTAGAAGCTCGAATTCAAGAGCTTGGTAAGCAAATGGCTGATTATAGTCGTCAAGCAGTTGAGATTCGAGGGCAAGATCGGCAGCAAAGTCGTTTGTTAATGCGACAAGCTTATGAGGCTAGCAAGCATTGCCAGGTTTTAATAGCTGAGTTACTGCGAAACCAGTAGTGATAAGCGGCGAAAAACAATAAAAAAGGTGGGTAATTCCACCTTTGTATTTAAAACGAATGTAGAGACGCGTTCACGGAGTGTCCCGTAGGGAATAAATCGCGTCTCTACCGGAATGCGTGTTTTTACTTGTTTTGTTCAAAATGCATGTGGATGGTTTTTGCTTTTTCACCGTTTTTGGCAACTGCGGTCATTACGTAGTCAATTAATTCTTCGGTGAAAGGTATACGCAGGTGGAAAGTTCCATCGGGTTTAAGTTTGACAGATTGACCACCTATTGTTACTGATGAACCTGGTTCGGTTGCACCGTGAATAATTAATTCAGCATCAGCTTCAAACCAAAATTCTTGATGAGGACGACTAAATACGCGCACTATCTGTGACTTTGCAATTGACAACCACTGGTTGTCTGAATTCAGGTAGCCAATTTCTGCCATGTAATCACGGTCACTACCTGGTATTGCTACGAAGCGGTCATCAATTGTTTCCTCACATTCGTATTGCTGTACTAGTTGAGGTGCTTGATAACTTAAATCGGTATCTGTAGTATCGTACAACCTTAATGCTAGTTGCGCGGCGCCTCCTTGGTTTTTAAGTTGTCTGTCTTGTTCCTCTATGTTCCAAGCTACATATGCCCATTTTGGTGTACGAGCCGTAAAGGTTATTTGACTCGTTGTACTTGGTAAGTTGATTGGTGCTGTAGGAGTTGTATCAGCAACAGGTGGTTGAGATACTACGTTTACGTCTGTTTTGTTTCCGTGATTATAGCCTGCGATAGCTGCTGAGACTCCAGCAATTGCTGCACCACCAGCTACAACACCTGGATTAATATTGAATTCTGGTATCGAGGATGGTTGAGTATTTTCTACTTCCACAGTTTCAGCTTGAGTTGTTTCTGCATCGCTGTCGCTAGGCGCCCACCATTGACGATTATCAATATCACCCGTCAAAATTACATCACTATTATCTGTACTATCAGTAATAGTGGTATCAAATTGTGGTGTATCATTGCTTGCATTATCAGTATCAACTACCTCAGCTACGTTGAATTCTGGTTCATTGTTTGGTTCCGAGTCATTAGAATCCGATGCCAGCCATCCAGTCCCAAGTGCTGCGGCGCCTGCAACTGCACCAGTAGCTGCAATGTTTCCAAGCCAGTTTGAACCACTTTCAGGTCTTGCTACATCTTCAACTTCTATTGAGGGTTCAGTCACACTTGATTGTTCTAATATTGGTTGAGGTACTTCAGGAACATCAACATTAACTGGTGGTACTAAATTCTGTTCGTCGTTATCAACTACTATTTCGTTTGTTTGGTCGGCAGGTTCGTTGTTATTATCAACTGCTGCGTCTGTAGCTGCAATATTTTCAAGCCAGCTTGAACCACTTTCAGGTGTTGCTACATCTTCAACTTCGATTGAGGGTTCAGTCACACTTGGTTGTTCTAATATTGGTTGAGGTACTTCAGGAACATCAACATTAACTGGTGGTACT